>Ga0193750_1000020_pt1 | contig 107875 bp, 88 predicted proteins | sample L1c1metaG_FD_160569 | JGI IMG/M metagenome (GOLD analysis project Ga0193750, IMG submission 160569) | Soil microbial communities from a riparian zone of the East river system, Colorado, United States - L1c1 | ecosystem: Environmental > Terrestrial > Soil > Riparian zone | place: USA: East... | reverse complement strand
CATCGAAACCTTTTACAACCGCACCAGACTCCACTCCAGTCTTGCCTACCAAAGCCCAATCAATTTTGAATCCCAACTAAACCAAATTACCCTTACCTAACTGTCCGAGAAATCAGGGCAAGCCCAGTCCTCACTAACATTTAACATTAGAGGTGTGAAACTGTCTGTTCATGTCAACCGTTTAGGCGCGACCTGGCTCCACTCTCCAAAGACAAGTTATGCTACCGAGCATCAACACCATTGCAGATATTGAAACACTCTACGCACGATTAGGCGAACGCGACTACGAAGCAGTGATGTCGTATTTGGCCGACGACATTGTCTGGATCGTGGCTGACAATTCGCCGTTGGCGGACCGCAGCCCTTATCACGGAATAGCTGCTGTGCGTTCGGGGGTTTTCGAACGCCTAACGGCGAGTTTCGACAAACTCGTCTTTGACGCGGACGAGATCTTTGACTGCAGCGGCGGCGAGAGAGTTGTGGCTCTCGGCTATTACTACTTCAGGTTTCACGGGCAAACTGAGGAACGCAAAGCACAGGTCGCTCACATCTGGACGATCCGCGACGGCCGGGCCGTCAAGTTCCAGCAATACCTCGACACGCTCCAGGTCGCACGCGACGCGGGAGCGGTCTAATGTTCCGGGCCCTCTTAGCTTTAAGGAACTCACAACTAGCTGTCCGCGGGACTTTCTACTCACTTGGAACGCGGATATCGCCAACGCCGAGAATTGTTCCTGCAACGGATGCGAAGCGACGGCCGGGCTTTTCAAATCCCTGGTCAAGGATTCTTCCCTGAATTTGTTCGTGACATTTGGCGCGGTTTTTTGCAGAAACGAGCCGAAGGATTAAACGATCGATCTGTAAAGTGGATCTTCCCGAAATAATTAGCACGGTGCAGAAGGCGCTCGGAGTGGAGGTGGATGGTGCGGCCGGGCCGGAGACGTGGAATGCAATTTACAATCGGATTTGTCGCGGAAAGGGGGGCCCACCTCGTAAGGCCTCAGCAACGATATCTGCGGCAGTACGAGCGGGAGCGCGTGATCGTGTGGACGACCGCAGCGAGAAAGTGATCGCAGCCTTATTACCGCAAGTGCAGCCGTACGCGCGGGCTTTGGTGAAGAAAGCGGCCCAGCATGGCATCACCATTAAGGTAATTGGCGGCTTGCGCACGTATGAGGAGCAAAACGAGCTTTTCGCGCAAGGTCGCACCAAGCCCGGGCGCATCGTGACCAACGCGCGCGGCGGTTTTTCGAATCATAATTTCGGGATCGCCTTCGATGTAGGCGTGTTTGAAGGAGCCGGCTACTTGGGCGAATCGCCCAAGTACAAAGCAGTCGGCGCCCTCGGAATGGATTTGGGATTGGAATGGGGCGGCAACTGGAAAACGTTTCTGGATGAACCCCACTTTCAATTACGCCCGAAATGGGCCGGCGACATGAAGGAGAGCGTCACGCTGGCGGAATTGCGTACGCGCAAGGACTCGGGCAAAGGCGCGTACGCCTGAGAATCGTAACACAGGCATCTTTCCCGATCGCAAATGAGCAAGCTGTAGCAGCCTGTTGTGCGTGTCGGGTAATCTAGTGCAGCGCTCGCCGGCCGTCGGCTACGGCGATTCGATAAATTCGAGCGCTTTGTCGTAGCTGCGGCGCTGGAGATAATGCGCCAATCTAGTATCGACCGGCTGCGGTAGCGCCGCTTGCAACTCTTCGATCTTTTCCGAGATCGCCCGCAGCCGCGCCATGTGCGCGTCCGCGTTCCGGCGACTTTCGTCGTCGTGAATGATCGCGAGCCGTTCTCGCAGCGCCTGCGCCAGGTCGGCCAAAGCACTTTCCATTGTGTGCTACTACTTTTTGAGCTCAGCGACGAGCCTCAGCCAGCAACTGGCGCTTCGCTTCAAGCCAATCGGACTCTGTGTCGCCAGGCAAAGCAAATCTGCGCCGGCGTTCGGAAATGAAATAGGCTCGAAGGCGAACGGCCTCCTCTGAAGGGTCCCCTGACAATGGCGCTCCATCCGCTGGTGGAGACGCTGAAATGTGTGCAGTTGGCTCACTGGTATCTCTCGGCTTCCGCGGCTTTTTCGGCGTGGTTGCACGTCGTGGCGTCTGGCGCTTGGCAGTTTTTTTTGTTGCAACCGGCGCGGCTGTCTCTGGCGAGGGCTGATTTCTGTCTTCGGCAGTTTTCGTTTTTTTTGGCACGGGCGTTCAGTGGTTAAATGATTTCAACTCGTTTATCGTTCATCGGCTCATTCGCAAGTGCTTTCTCGTTCTGCGTCAGACATCGACAATTTAGGCTTCTTAGCGTGCTCATTCCCGAGCAGGCAGGATGCCCGTTCGACGAGACTGGCAAGGATGCCTATGTTACGTGCCACGCGGCCACATGAAAAATCCGTAGTAGTATGAAACAATTCGCTCTCCGCTGGGCTGCGACGACGGTTGCAGTGATGGTGGCCTCGTCCGTCATCCGCGGAATCCGTTACGACACTGTCGCGGCGCTGATCGGGGCGTCACTTTTGCTGGGTATTCTCAACGCTTTTGTGCGGCCGTTTCTGTTGATCCTCAGCGCGCCGGTCATTCTCCTTACGCTGGGCTTGTTCATTCTGGTCTTAAACGGACTCTTGCTGCTTCTAGTACCCAGTGTCGTTGCCGGATTTCATGTAGGCAGCTTCTGGAGCGCATTTTGGGGCGCGATCGTGATCAGCTTCGTCAGCTGGGTTTTAAGCGCATTTTTCCGCGGGAGCGATGGACGCGTGCATGTGTTGACGCATCACACCGAAACACGCCGCGTTCGAGGTCGAGTCCTTGAGGACGAGGAACCGCGGTGAGATTGGATTTTACGGATCAATCGAGATATTTGGTGAGTCGGGAACGGAGTTCTGTGCGCGCGCGAAAGAGTACACTCTTTACGGCCGGTACCGAGAGATCGAGGACCTCGGCGATTTGTTCGTAGCTGAGCTGTTCATATCTGCGCAGCACGAGGGCCACCCGCTGGGTTTCCGGGAGCCGCTGAATCGCTTCTTCGATCGCCTGCTGCAGTTCCGACTCCAAAAGGGATGCGTCCGGAGCAAGGGTCGTCTCATCCTTTAAAGGCGGATCCTCTGCGCCTGGCTCTGATTGCAGCGGAACATGAGGGCGACGCTTGGTGCGGCGCATCTCATTAAACACCAGATTGCGTGTAATTTTCAACAGCCAGGTTGTAAACTTGGCGCGCGGAACATATCGGCGCGCACTTTTCCAGACCCGGATAAATACCTGTTGCGCGATGTCTTCCACATCCGAGGTGCTGCCGAGCATGCGCGCGACTGTGCCCGCCACCAACGTCTGATGCTTCTCGATGAGCTGCTCAAATGCCTGGGTATTGCCCCGGCCGACCAACTGCATTAGCCGCACGTCATCGGCATCTTCTTCCGATCTGCCCTGGTTTCCTCGATCGCTAGCAGCCATCGCTCACTTAGACGGTAACATTGGGCGGAACTTGCGAAAAATCCGCGACGCGTCATCCCGAGCGGAGTGAGGGACCTCACAAATAATCCCAGGCGTTGCTTGTGAGATTCTTCGCTTCGCTCAGAATGACAACCCTTCTTCGGTTCGTGGCCATCGTTTTTGTTGCAACCCGCCAGCCCTCTGTGCATGCTTCACGCGCGATTAACCAGAGTCTGCCGATGAACTACCAGCTGATTCCGAAAGAACTCCGACCGGTCGCGGAGAAGGTCGAGGCGCAGCAGCGGATTTCTGAAGGCGATGCGCTGACGCTTTATGAAACAAATGATCTTAACGCCCTTGGAATAATCGCCAACGTCGTGCGCGAGCGAAAGAACGGCAATTACGCGACCTATATCCACAACCGGTATATCAATTACTCAAACATCTGCATCTTATCCTGCCAGTTCTGCGCGTTTGCCGCCAAGAAGCGCGATGCCCACGCATTCGAATACGCAATTGACGAAATCGTTCAGGCCGTGACCGATGCGCTCCCCCTCGGCGTCACTGAGGTGCACATGGTCGGCGGACTGCATCCGACTTTGAAAAAAGATTGGTACCTCGATCTCTTGAGAAGACTACGGGCGCTCGATCCGCATCTGCATATAAAGGCATTTACTGCCATCGAAGTCCGTCATTTGGCCCAGCGAGTCTTTAAGATTCCGATTCGCGACACGCTGGAAATTCTTCGCGAAGCCGGGCTGGGTTCGATCACCGGGGGTGGCGCCGAGATTTTCGACCCGATCGTGCGCGACCAAATCTGTCGCGGCAAGGAAACCGCTGCCGAATGGCTCGACGTGCATCGCACCTGGCATTCAATGGGCGGACGCAGCACGTGTACGATGCTTTACGGACAGATCGAAACGCTTGCGCATCGGGCTGATCATTTGCGCCAGTTACGGCAACTACAGGACGAGACCGGCGGGTTCACTGGGTTTGTTCCTTTTGCATTCGAGCCAACGCAATCCCACGGAATCCTTGCCGACATCAAGCGCGCCTCCGCATTCGAGCAACTGCGCAATCTCGCGGTGAGCCGTATCTATCTCGACAACATTGACCACCTGACGGCGTACTGGGTCAGCCTCGGATTGCCTCTTGCGCAGGTCTCCTTGAGCTACGGTGTGGACGATCTCCACGGAACAATCCTCGAGGAGAAAATTTTCCACATGGCCGGCGCCACCACGCCGCAACAGCAAACTATCGCCGCGCTTGAACACGCCATTCGCGAAGCTGGCCGCGAGCCTGTCCAGCGCGATAGTCACTACCGGCATATTTCGCCGGGTTCAACGACCGGGAAACAATTGACACCGGCGCAAGCGGAGCTCGTTTGCGCGTAGCACTTCCTGTCATTCCGAGCGAAGTCGAGGAATCCCGTTGCAAAACTCACAGCTAGTTCCGCGGGATCCTTCGACTTCGCTGCGCTCCGCTCAGGATGACCGCGCTTTTGATCACATCGCAAATTGAAATCCGTCCGCGTCGGTTGCGTTAAGTATTTAAACGCTCGTCCGCTCATCCGCGGCTGGCCGGGCAATGTGGAGTTCGACCATCCGTCCGCTTTGTGTCAGCGACTCGCGAAAGGCCAGCTCGACGTCGCGCTTGTTTCCAGCTTCGAATTTCTGCGCAACCCGATCTATCGGATCGTTGACGACATTTCCATTTCCTCCGACGGCCCGGTTTACAGCGTAGTAGTTGCGCACCGTGGCGAGTTCTCGAAGATCGAGGAAATCGAACTTGATCCGGCGTCTGAAACTGCGGTCAATCTCTTGCGTTGTCTTCTCGCGGAGCTTGGATTGACGCCTCGCTTGAGCGGCCGCAATTCGGAGGGCGCAGGATTACATCGCGCGCGTCTCATCATCGGCGACCAAGCGATTAGCTTTCGGCAAAACCACGCCGGCGAATTTCAATTCTGGGATCTTGGTGAGCAATGGAAGAAACTTACCGAGCTTCCGTTTGTTTACGCGCTCTGGCTGATCCGGCCCGACGTCCCAGATGCAAAGTCCATCGCTCAACGCCTACGCGGACTACGCGACGAAAATCTCGCCGACATCCAAGTCATCCTGTCAGATGCCGTGGCAGACGCCGCTGATAAGAAACAGGAAATCACCCAGGAATTTCTCGATCGTTACTACAACGAGCATCTTCGATTTGGTTTTGGAACTCGAGAAAAGCAAGGCTTGCAGACTTTCGCAGATCTTTGCACAAAACACGGAGTGCTTCCAAAGCGGGTCCGCGAGTTTAGTCTGGTTTAAGACGCCGCAGCGCAATCGAGCGACTCGCTCTGCGATCGACGTAGGAAATTAACGCCTTTCGTCGGTCAAACCGAGGTCGAGATCGTGAAGTTGCCAGCCTGAGCCTGTAAAATGGAACGTGAGCTTGATTCCATCACGATCGACGACAAAACTGCGCGGCCCGGTGAAGAACGCGTATTTCATTTTCGACAAGTCTTCGTTTTTGCCGAGTTCGAAATGGAACTCTCGCGGCGCCTTCAGGTTCTTCAGCGCTTCGGGATTTGAGAGCAGCGCCGCGATCCCCTCAGGTGTGACGTAAGCATCTATGATGGCATCGATGAGCGTGGGACCGAGGTTACTCCAGCGCTTGTGACTGCTGGTCCGATTGGCGAAACGCGCCACCAGTTGCCTTTTCAGGGAAGCTCGGACCGCAGGAAAATCAACGCGCGCACTTATTGCCGCGGCATCGCGCGATCGAACGGCGGCCGTGAATCGCCAAAACGAAAAGTAAGGCGACGCGCCGTAAGCCAGCAGAAGGACAACGCAGATGATCACGAGCCAGCGGACGAGTTTCATTTGGCGAGCGATCAGTTGTGAGGTTCGACCTGTTGTTGGATATGGTGCACCATCGCGACCGCAGCAATCAGAACGATGGCCGCGACTACCTGATGCGGGTGAAGACTGGCGTGGAAAAAACCCCAGGTGATGCAGACTGCAGCAAGCGTTTGCATCATTTCGAAGTAACCGGCTGTGGATGCGCGGGTGAGATGCAGCCCTTGAAAATAAATCAGGAGCGGAATCCCGCCTGAGATCGACGCGAGGAAAAACAGCAACACGATGGCCTTTATTGGATGCGCTTGCGCGGCCTCGGGCCAGAGCGCCGCGCCGTTCAGTTTGCCGTAGACCAGAAGAATCAGCGTCATGCAAACGAGTCCAATCACGATGCGCATGCTGGAGGCGAGTCGCAGTGACATGCCAACCATTACACCGCGTCCGGCAACGGTAGAAAGACCCCAAAACAATGCACAGATCAGCGCGTACCCTGTGCCCACGTTCAGACCCGCGCGCTCAAATGAAACTCCGATCTGAGTCGGATACGCAACCGATACAAACACGCCTGCGACGATTGCGATCCCAGCGTAAAGGAAGAACTGGCGAGCAAGACGATCACCGAAAAGGAGAAACGCGCCGAGCGTTGAGATAACGGGCTGAATATTCAGGACCACGTTTACCACCGTCGGGTTGCCGTACTTCAACGCCAGCGTGAAAAAGACCGTGCCCACCGCCGAACCCGCAAACCCCGAGAAAATCAAAAAGCTCCATGTGCGTGCGCGCACTCTCGGGATTTCGTCCAGTCCCGAGATCAGAATCGGCAGGAACATGATCAGGATGAAAACGTGTTCCCAAAAAACGATTACTTTTGCGTCGAATAATTCGTTTAGCGGGATGCGCCACGCGCTCTCTGTTCCCCACAGCGCAGCGCCGAGGCCAACCAACCACGGGCCGTAGGTTGCGGTGCGTGTCTTGAGATTTTGCATCGGAACGGGTGTAACGCTCGTGAATGGCTGCGTCAACGGGAGTAATCCCCGATCAAAAGAGATGCGAGGACGCATCGCATTCCAAAAGCACTTGCGTGCGAAATGAATAACGAGCTCGAATCAATTTTGCGAAAGCTTTAGGAGTGCGCGCGCGTCCTCGCGCCGCTTTTTATCACGACAGCTCCATAAAACAATCAAACAAACATTGACGCCACAATTTATGGTGTGCTAATTAGCCTCAGATACTATGCGTTGCCCCAAATGCGGGTCGCGTGACGATAAAGTCATCGATTCCCGTCAATCGCGCGACGGTTCGAGCATCCGTCGTCGCCGCCAGTGTCTTAAGTGCAAATACCGCTACACGACCTACGAGGAGATCGAGCGTTCGGATCTGCGCGTGATAAAAACCAACAGAACACATGAGCCGTTCGACCGCCGCAAACTTGCTGCCAGCATCGCCAAAGCTTTCGAGAAGCGTTCCACCAGTTTGCTTACGTTGGAGGACATGGTGGACGAAATCGTGCATGAACTCGAGACCGGTGGACGCGAAGTTCCCTCTTCGGTGATCGGCGCGAGAGTGCTTGAAAAGCTGCGCGGGATTGATGAGGTCGCTTACTTGCGTTACGCGTCGGTTTACCAGCGCTTTCAGGACGTCGATCAATTCGTGGATGCCATCCACACATTGGGACGCCGAATAAAGTCAAATGCGCTTCAACGGGAATTGTTTCCTCCTGAGGCAACGAAAGAGAATGCGAACGTCGCTCGCCGTTCGCGCGAGGGTGCAATCAAAAATCATGGTCGCGTTTAAAGAAGAATTTCCATATCTTCGGACAACTTCTGGACAGCTTTTCGAGTTCAACCGTGACTGGCTTCACGCGGCACTCACGCGGGCCGCTGACGAAGCGGGTTACCCCGGCTGGTGGCTCACTGAGCACGTGACGGAAAGCATTGCTTTTTATCTGCACCTGCGAAATGACGAAAACGTGGTCGCCTTCAACCAGCTGTCGCAAACGGTGCGCGACGTGTTGGCGGCGATCGGCTACAAGGAGATTTGTCGGCACTTTACGCCCGCACCTCCGCCTATTTCTATTTCGTTGGTGGATATCGCTTATTGTGCCGGTGCGGGCTACGAGCTTGCGTTTTTCGGTCTATTGGAAAAACGAATTGACGCCTTGATCGGAGCCGGTGCTGATAACCTTCGACTTTCGTCGCTGCAACTTTGTGTGAAGCATCTCCGCGGCACGAAAACATGGACGCGAGCCTGCGACGCATTGCGCGAGGAAATTGTCTGCTTCGTTCGCGAAAAACTGGTCTTTGCTACGGATCGGGCACGGCTTGATTGTTCGCTGCGCTAATGAAACGCTAGGGTTCATGACGATTTTCGAAAAAATTATCGACCGCCAAATTCCGGCGAAAATCATTTGGGAAGACGAGGACGCGATTGCGTTTCACGACGTCGATCCTCAAGCGCCAGTGCATGTCCTGATCGTGCCGAAGAAAGCCGTTTCGCGTCTTGCGGACGCGACCGATGCGGACGCTGCATTGCTCGGCAAACTGCTCCTGGTTGCTCGCGACGTGGCGAAAAAATTGGAGCTTTCCAGTGGTTATCGAGTCGTGATCAACTGCGGACCTGATGCAGGTGAAAGCGTGCCGCATCTGCATGTGCATTTGCTCGGCAAACGCGCACTGGCGTGGCCCCCTGGATAAAAAAACTAAAAACTAAATCCGCGAGGGACAGCCCTAACCCTTTCGGGGTAGCAGCGCCGAAAACAGGCTACTCACGCACAAGGGCCCAGTCGATTCCGATGATGCGCTTTTCCGCAAAGCGCTTTAGTGATTTTGAAAAGATTAGATATCGCCCTTCCCTGCTTTCCTTGAAGCCGACTATCCCGAAATCGGTTCCGCTTTCGCTCTTCAGGATTGTCATCAAACGGGTTTTTTTGATTTGCGATTGGAGGTGGCGGTCAGCGGACGGCTTTTGCCACAGCGTGTAGACCTGCGGCTTACCGCAGTTTTCGATTATCTGGGAGAAGCGCGCCGTTTTGATCTTGAGAAGTTTCATTGCGAATCCTGGATCGGTGCAGGCGGAGTGACGCCGCTTACCAAAAAAAAGCCCGCCAGAGAACTACGGCAAGGAGGATCATACTACCGTTGCTGCATTCCTGCCCTGGCGGGATTCGTAAGTCCTCAATCCATAGTCCCTGACGGAGGAGAAATTTCCTCGCACCAGAGCAATGCGCAACCTGAAAACGCAGCGCCATGTCGGTTGGTAAAAACGTATCAGCATTGACAGTGCGTTGCGCTTCTGTTTGCATCGAGCGCGTGAAATGGCTCGCGTTTCTCTTGCCTGTTTTTGTTTTGGTTGGCGCGACCTCCTGTACAACGCTTGTCAATCGGCGTGATCTTTACAGCCCCGAGCCGGCGCCTACTTCCTTAGAAGCGGCCCGGCAGTGGTACGGCGGCACCACCATAAGCACGACGACGACAATCCAAACACAAAGAGCAGCGGGAGAGATCGCGGCGCCGGACTTTCGTTACTAGAGGCTAAACAGAAGGCAGCTATTATCGCTATGGCCGATCGGGCGTTACGCACGCAAAAGGCGCACACACTGGGAAGCCTGCGCGACGGATCAGGCAAAATGCCTGAGTTACGTTCAACCGAACGGAAGATTCGCCTTTACTCGCGCCACATCTGTCTTGTCCACGCGTGCTACTTTGCCCAGTCGGCGTTTGCGCTTTGCGCTTTTCGACGACAATAGATGGCGTCGCGAGGAACGCGATCTCAAGACTTTTCCACGGGCAGTGATCTTGAAGCGTTTCGCCACTGCTTTGCGCGTTTTGCTGCGTGCAATCGGCTTAGGCATACGGCGGGAAAGTTAAGTCGGGCAGGCGCAATGACAAACGCTTTGTTATAGGGCGTCTGTGGCAGACGCCGGAATAGGCTTGCTGGCGCGAGCGGATCAAACGCCCTACAATTTGTCGGATGCAATCTCCCGCACCGAAACCGCCGCAGGTGATCATTGTCGGTGCAGGGTTTGGAGGGCTTGAGGCAGCGAAGAAGCTTGCCTGTGAAGATGTGCGTCTGACGGTAATCGACCGCACAAATTACCACCTGTTTCAGCCATTACTCTATCAGGTGGCAACAGCGGCACTCTCGCCGGCCGACATTGCCGCCCCGGTGCGCGCAATCTTGAGCAAATGCAAGAACGTCGAAGTCATCCTCGCCGAGGTGGAGTCCGTGGATGTCGAAGCCAGAAAAGTAAAAACGAACGATCGGGTATTCGATTATGACTATCTCATCCTTGCCACCGGCGCTCGGCATTCGTACTTCGGCCATGACGAGTGGGAAAAACTCGCGCCGGGATTGAAGAGTCTTGAAGACGCGGTTGAGTTACGCCGGCGGATCCTTTTAGCATTCGAATACGCGGAAAAAATTGAAGACGAAGCAGCGCGCAAGGCGGCAATGACGTTCGTTGTCATCGGCGGTGGCCCGACCGGTGTTGAAATGGCAGGTGCGATCGCGGAAATCTCGCGCTACACACTGGCCAAAAACTTTCGCCATATCGATCCCTCGCAGGCACGCGTGATCCTCATCGAAGGCGCGCCGCGCCTACTCGCTGCGTATCCACCGGATTTGTCCGAGAGCGCGCGAAAACAATTGCTCGAGCTTGGCGTGGAAGTGCGCACGAATGCACGAGCGTCGAATGTTACCGAAGAAGGTGTGCAAGTGGATGGCGAATTTATTCCGTGCCACGTGAAAATTTGGGCGGCCGGTAACGTTGCCTCGTTCGTCGGGAAAACGCTCAGCGTACCGGTTGACCGTGTTGGCCGAGTTATTGTAAACGACGACCTCACCATTCCCGGACATCCGGAAGTGCAGGTCATTGGGGACCTCGCCAATTTTTCGCATCAAACTGGAGAGCCCTTGCCGGGAGTCTCGCCGGTGGCGATGCAACAGGGGCGCCACGCAGCTCGCAACATTTTGCGAATGATCCGCGGCGAAAAGCCAAAGCCATTTCGGTATTTCGATAAGGGAAGTATGGCCACGATTGGACGGAATAAAGCCGTTGCGGATTTAAAATTCTTTCATCTCAGCGGGCTTTTTGCGTGGCTGGCATGGTTATTCGTGCACATCATTTTCCTGGTCGGGTTCCGCAATCGCTTGCTTGTGCTCGTTCAATGGGCGTGGGCGTATTTGTCCTTCGATAAGGGTGCACGTTTGATCACGCGCAATTTTCAGGCGGAACACCGGCCGCCAGCTTGATGAACAATGTCATGTTGAGCGCAGCAAAACATCTCTGATTATTGTTCTCGTTCGTGCAGTAGTAACAATCAGAGATTCCTTGGCGTCCCTCCAAAATGACAGTTCCGGAAGTCACCGTGCACAATTTTCAGCGAAAAATCTCAGTCAATGTTGCCGAACTCGAAAGGTTCGCCGGGAACGCCGTGCAGCATTCTTTGCAGTTGCAAAAGGGAAAACAAACTGATTTGCGCAAGTCGGGCGAAATTTCTGTTTGGTTGATTTCGGATCGGCGGATGGCGCTTTTGCATCGAAAGTTTCTCGGACAATCGGGGCCGACTGACGTACTGACTTTTCAACACGGCGAAATTTTTATCAGTGTAGAGACCGCACGACGCCACGCCCACGCGTTCGGAAATTCGCTCCTGCGCGAGTTGAAGCTGTACATCGTCCATGGGCTCTTACACCTTCACGGGTTCGACGATCAAACGCCGAGCAAGGTGCACAAGATGAAAGTCGCGCAGGAGAAAATTCTTCGCACCTGTAGTTAGCATCGGTGATGCCGCCCAGAACAATGAAGCCGTGTCCTTATAATCGATCCCTCTACAGGTTTGAACTGAGGTCCGCGTATGTTAGCGTTTTTTTATGAGCGCTAAGCCACTTGCGGCAGAAGTGGCGGTGCACCTAATTCCCGTAGTTCCGCCAAAGAGTGCGGGACCGTCCACTACCGGCGCGCCGACGATTGAAGAAGAAACGCGTGCGGAAGAGGCGCTTGATCTGCCGTGGCACGTGGTCGTCCACAACGACCCGGTAAATTTGATGAGCTACGTAACGATGGTTTTTCAGCGCGTCTTCGGTTATCCGCGCGACAAAGCGGAGAGACACATGTTAGAAGTGCATCAGCAAGGACGTTCGATTTTATGGAGCGGCATGAGGGAACGAGCCGAACTTTATGTGCAACAACTGCACGGTTACCTTCTACTGGCCACAATTGAGAAAATTTCTTAGTCATGGAGATTTGCCGGCGCAAGAATCAGATCGAAATCTCCGAGCTTGACCCGTTTCTTGCCGAACTGCTTCGGCAAATTCCCGTAAGCGCCAAGACGGAAGGCGCGCCTGCCGCCGAACAACGTATCTTCAGCCTCCCGATAAACGGAAAAGAGACGGAACTATGCGCTGAGTGGAAAATGTATGTCGAACCTGAATTGCGCCGTCTCTTTCAGACTGCGACCCAGACCGTCGGCGCCGATCTGGAGCAATTAAATAGGAACGAAAAAACTCTCGCAAACCGCACTCTGCGCATTCCGACCAAACATGCCGACGCGTGGTTGAGCGCGCTGAATCAGGCCCGGCTTGTCATCGCTGCAAAAAACAATTTTACCGAGCTGGAACTGAGCGACCACCTTCGCTCACCCATTGGATCCCGCCGCGACCTGAGCTTGTTCCAGGTAAACTTCTACGGGTTTCTCCAGGAATTTATCCTCCGCGAGGTGGACTGCTGAGAGGGGAATAGGCACCAATCAGGATTGCTTCTTGGCCTTTACCATGGCCATGAGGCGATCTTTGATCGCGTCGGAAGACTTTGCCGGACGCAGGCTCAGCGCGAATGCTTCGTGCAACGCATAGCATTTGCTGATGAAGTCTTCGGCTTTTTTGCCGAATTTCTTCCGTGCTTCCTCGAACTCCTCGAGTTCTTCCGCCTCCAGCGCGCCGATCACGTAAAGTCGGGACTGATTTTGAAACTGCTCAAAGTTCATCTTTCAGGTCCTTGAGGCCGTCATATATTTTTTTCAGTCCCAATTCAAGCCGCGTCTTTACGGTGCCCAATGGGGTATTCGTTTTTGCTGCGATTTCGCGCTGGCTCATGCCTCTGAAAAATGCGAGGTCGATTGCCTGTTGCTGGGCTGGTGGCAGGCTGCTGATCACCTTGCGAATCAGAACGCGCGTGTCGCCCAACACAATTTCTTCTTCGGTGGCGTTGTGCACCCATGCGTCTGGCTGCTGTTCCGTTTCATTTTGCAGGCGTTCCTCTGCGCGCGCGTAAGCCTGTTTCTTCCGCAGGCCATCGATCGCCCGTCGCCGGGCGAGTGTCACCATCCAGCCGAGCGGTTTGCCCTTTTGCTCTGAGAAATTTTTGGCCTGGTTCCAGATCTCCATGAAAATCTCCTGCAACAGATCGTCGGCCTCAGCCTCGTTATGAATGACTCGCAGGATCAGCGCCTTCAGAATGCCGTTATAGCGGTCATAGAGTTGAGACAACGCATCGGCGTCGCCGGCCTGGATGCCCTTCATCAATTCGAAGTCGCTTGGCGCTCCGGGTTCGAGTGGCGGTGCGATCGTGCGCGCTCCCTCCCGCGAATGTGCCATTCGGCCACGTTTCTTTGGTTTGCGTTTCGTAGGAGAAGTTAGTTCCGAGGGTTCCATGCGTGATAAAAACTGCCGTCAACAAAAGGGATCGAGCACTGATACGGTAATCGGGCGTGTTAAGGTGAACGGACGCATTGCTTTCGAAAGATGCAAAATCGATCAATTGCGCTGCACGTTTGGTGCGTCAAGAGTTAATCCATGGCACAAGGGGATACCAACACATCGGTCGATCCGCTTTGGTACAAGGACGCCATCATCTACGAGCTGCACGTTAAAACATTTTGTGACAGTGATGGCGACGGCATGGGCGATTTTCGCGGGCTCATGGAGAAGCTGGATTATTTGCAGGAACTCGGCGTTACGGCGATCTGGTTGCTGCCGTTCTATCCGTCTCCGATGCGCGATGACGGCTACGACATTGCCGATTATTTTGACGTAAATCCGAATTTCGGCACGCTCGATGACTTCCGAGCGTTTCTCGACGCCGCGCATCAACGCAATCTGCGCGTGATCACCGAACTCGTGATCAATCACACATCCGATCAAAATCCGTGGTTCCAAAAATCGCGACGCGCAGTTGCTGCAGCCGGAATCGGTGACTCCGGCCTTGCAGCATCTGGAGCCATTGACGTCGGAATTTCCAGTGATGATCTCGCTTACAAGGACTTTTATGTCTGGAGCGAAACGCCGGAAAAATACAAGGACGCCCGAATCATTTTCAAGGATTTCGAGACATCCAACTGGGCATGGGACCCATTGGCGAAGGCCTACTACTGGCATCGCTTTTATTCGCATCAGCCGGACCTGAATTTCGACAATCCAGCGGTGCACGACGCCGTGAAGAAGGTCTGCGATTTCTGGCTATCGATGGGTGTGGATGGACTTCGCCTCGATGCCATCCCGTATCTTTACGAACGGGAAGACACGAATTGTGAAAATCTTCCCGAGACGCACAAGTACCTCCAGGAACTTCGCGCTCACGTAGACGCGAAATTTCCGAATCGCATGCTGCTTTCAGAGGCCAATCAGTGGCCGGAGGACGCGGCTGCGTATTTTGGGAACGGCGACGCGGCGCACATGAATTTTCATTTCCCGCTTATGCCGCGCATGTTCATGGCGCTCCAGATGGAGGATCGGTTTCCGATCATCGACATTATGGAGCAGACACCGGCGATCCCGGAGAATTGCCAGTGGGCAATGTTTCTACGCAATCACGACGAGCTTACGCTGGAAATGGTCACCGACGAGGAGCGCGACTACATGTATCGGGTTTACGCGACCGATCCGCACGCGCGTATCAATCTTGGCATACGCCGGCGGCTTGGCCCGTTGCTTGCGAATAACCGCCGAAAAATCGAGCTGCTCAAAACCCTGCTGTTTTCCATGCCCGGCACGCCCATCATCTACTACGGCGACGAGATCGGCATGGGTGACAATTTTTACCTCGGCGATCGCAATGGTTGCCGTACGCCGATGCAATGGAGTCCGGACCGCAACGCGGGATTTTCAAGAGCAAATCCGCAACAGCTTTATCTGCCGGTCACCATTGATCCCGAGTATCACTACGAAGCGGTTAACGTCGAGAACCAGCAGAAAAATCTTTCGTCACTGTTGTGGTGGACACGTCGCGTGATCGCCATGCGGAAAAACTTCAAGGCTTTCTCGCGTGGCTCTCTCGAATTTTTGAATCCGGACAATCCGAAAGTGCTGGCGTTCCTTCGCCGCTTTGAAAATGAGACGATCGTGGTGGTGGCAAATCTTTCGCGCTTCTCCCAGTCGGCCGAGCTCGATCTTTCGCGTTTTGCGGGCTGCGTGCCGATGGAAGTTTTTAGCCGCAATCTATTTCGACCGATCAGGAAAACGCATTACGTCATCACACTCGGTCCGCACGCCTATTACTGGTTCGCGCTGCAATCGCCTATCGACGCGCGCCGCGCTTCGAAGAAACATGTTGTCCCAACCATCAAGGCGCCAGCTCAGTTGGACGGGCTGCTTGGCAACAGTCAGCGAGAACAGCTCGAGCGCGACGTTCTTCCAAATCATATCCAGAATTCCCGCTGGTTTGGTTCGAAAGCGCGCAGCTTTCGAGACCTAAAAGTGACGGAGCAGGTCGCTTTTTCGGCTGATGCCGATGGCGCGCTACTTTGGTTCATCGACGTAAATTATCTGGATGCTCCGACGGAAAGGTACGCCATGCCGGTAAGGATCGCCTCGGGCGAAGCCGCTCACACCATTACGCAGAACGCGTCGCATGCGATCGTAGCGCATTTCGGACGAAGGAATGGCGCCATCCTGTGTGATGCCATTTGGGACGCGGCGTTTCGTTCGCAATTGTTCGACGCCATCGTGCGGCGTCGCACACTCAGAGCTCGGGCAGGACAATTTGTCGGCATCACAACCCCGAGTTTCGAGTCGCAAGACGTTGATGTCTCCGCCAACTCGCACGTTCTGAGCGCGGAACAGAGCAATTCTTCAATGCTCTTTGATAATAAATTTTTCCTGAAACTTTATCGGAAACTTGAGGACGGCGTGAACCCTGACGTGGAAATCACGCGATTCCTAACGGAGAAAACAGATTTTCCAAACGTGCCAGCTTTCGTCGGAGCACTCGAATATCGCCGGGCAAAGGCGGACTCAACAGTTGTTTGTCTCCTGCAACGCGCGATCGCCAATGAAGGCAACGTTTGGACGCTCACTGTGGACGCCCTGGGCCGCTACTACGAGCGCGTGCTGGAGCGTAAAGGGGATTTTCAGAGTGAAACAGCGCTGCCCGGTGCTCTTCTCGAGGAACTGGTAGGCGGCGTGTATCCTGAAAAGGTCAAGCTGCTGGGGCAGCGGACTGGCGAGTTGCATCTCGCGCTGGCGTCGAGGAGTGATGATCCTGCGTTCGCGCCGGAGCCATTCAACGCCATGGCACAACGCTCCGTTTACCAAAGCATGCGTACATCTCTGCGCCGCGCATTTACGTTTTTGGAGAAGAAATTGTCGGATGTCCCGGCGAAATTCCGAAGTGAAGCCCGGGAAGTGCTCGCTGCAGAAAAAGAGATATTGGCGCGCGAAAAACGATTGCTCGATCGTCGAACAAACGCAGCGAAAATCCGGATTCACGGCGACTACCATCTGGGGCAACTGGTTTATACCGGCAAAGATTTCGTGATTCTTGATTTCGAAGGAGAACCGGCGCGTGCCCTGAGCGACCGTAAAATGAAACGGTCCGCGCTGAGGGACGTCGCGGGAATGATGCGCTCGTTTCAATATGCTGCGTACGCCGCCCTCTGGCAGCAGGCGATGCGTAAAGAAGACGTGCCTTTCCTCGAGCGCTGGGCTGATCTCTGGTATCGCCAGACGAGCAGCATGTTTTTGCAAAGCTATCTGAAGACCACTACAGGCGCCATGTTCATCCCCCAAAACAGCGATGATCTCCAGATCATCCTGGAAGCGTATTTGCTCGACAAAGCGGTTTACGAAATCGGTTACGAATTAAATAATCGCCCGAGCTGGGTGCTCATCCCCATTCGCGGGATTAAACACATTTTGCAAACGGCATAAAAATGATCCACAGGTTCCCGAATCATGAAATCAGATTGCATAAATCTGCGTAATCTGTGGAAGAGCAAAAAGTCTATGAATCAAGATCTTGACCAAATCGACAAGGACATTGCAGCGAAACATCTCTTGAAACATCCGTTTTATCTCGCGTGGACGCGCGGGGAATTGAGCAGAGAGGCCCTGGCGGATTATGCGCAACAGTATTATCAGCACGTTGCGGCCTTTCCTACGTATCTCTCGGCCATTCACGCAAATTGCGACGATCAATCGACACGCAAGGAATTGCTGAACAATCTGATCGACGAGGAGGCTGGCTCACCGAATCATCCCGAGCTTTGGCTCAACTTTGCCGAAGGTCTTGGCGTCTCTGCACAGGGTGCACAAGACGCAGAGAAATGGGCTGAAACAAAAAACTTGATCGAGACGTTTCGATCCGTTTGCCGAGATGGATCAACGGCAGAAGGCCTGGCGGCGCTTTATGCGTACGAAAGTCAGATCCCGGCGATCTGTGAGTCCAAAATTGACGGACTGAAAAAACATTACGGCTTCGCTGATCCCAAACACTACGAATACTTCAGCGTGCACATCGAAGCCGACCGCGAACACTCTGCTGCCGAGCAAAGGCTGCTAGGCCGATACGTCGGCAATCAGAATTTTGAATCCGTGAGAGCATCCGTGAATCGCGTTCTCGACGCGCTATGGGAGATGCTTTCCGGAGTGTGCCGCCGTCACGCGATTGCGTGCTGACGCTGCTTTGACATAACCACCGCTACATTTATCGCGGTCGCAAAACCAGAAACGACCGCGACCGATGGCGGCAGAGAGATAGAACTTGTGGCTGGTTCGGGTCGAGTGACCCAGCGATCTTTTTGTAGTCGGAAACTGACGTAACAGGCTGTTGATTGATTTCTTCAATCACGTCGCCTTTTTGCAATTCTGCTAAGCCGCTATCAGGATCGACGTCGGTGACTAAGACACCTTGCACATTCGGAGGCAGATCAAGCTGGCGCGCTCTTTCCGGAGTAAGTTCGTCCACATGAATTGATGCCAATGGACTATCAACTGTTTCCTGGTCGTTAGGCTGTTGCGGACCTTGTGGCTGCGGCTGGTTTCCGCGAGGTAGAACGCGCGCGCTTTCATTATCAACTGGTTGTTCCTTAATCTGCGTTTTTACCGTTAGCGGTTTTCCGTTGCGGACAATTTCAAGCTGTACCTGCTTATCTAACGGCGCTTGGGCGACCAATGTGCGAAGTGCCCTAAGATTCTGCACTTCGTGTCCGTCGAACTGACGGATGACATCGCCCGGCTGCAGGCCGGCCTGTTCCGCCGGCGACCCGGAGACTACTTCGCCCACGGTTACGCCTCCAGCATCCGAGCCGCTCGCGCCACGCTGCAATGGTCCCGTCTGAATACCAAGATACCCGCGTATGATCCGCCCTTGTTTTAACAAGCTTTCCAGAGCCATGTGGACTGTATTCGAGGGAATGGCGAAACCGAGTCCCTGCGATCCGCCGGTAGTCGACGCAATCGCCGTGTTAATCCCGATCACCTCACCCCTGATATTGATCAACGGACCGCCACTGTTGCCCGGATTAATTGCCGCATTGGTCTGCAGCAGACCAGCGAAAGCATCGCTGCGATTGGGCCGCCCTTTGGAACTGATGATCCCGTCGGTTACGGTTTCCTCAAATCCAAGCGGATTACCAATCGCCAGAACAAAATCTCCGGGCTGCACCATGTCAGAATCGGCAAGCTTGAGCGGTTTGACACCAGGCTCATCGATTTTGAGCACGGCGAGATCCACCTGATCATCAGCGCCCACTACACGCGCCTTCTTGGTTCGACCATCGCTCAGTTGCACTTCAATTTGGTCGACGGGACGGCCTTGTCTGTCGGTCACCACGTGATTGTTGGTGATGATATGGCCCTCATTGGTCACGATGACGCCAGACCCAAGTGAATTCTGCACCAGCGCTTCGTCGCGTGGATTACGAGATCTTCGCTGATTCGGAAAAAAGAATTCGAACGGATCAACTCCATATTCACGCCGAATAGCGAGCTTAGTCGACGTCTTCACCGCTACAACCGATGGAACAACGCTGTTCACCAGCGCACGTCGTTCTTGATTCAATGATTCGAGTGACGCGACTTGTTTCGGATTGACCGCTGGCTCAGCCGCAAGTGTGTACCTTTCCGGTGTGCGCCCGGACGGAACCTTCAAACCGCCATGTTTGAGGCGGTAATCGTAAAGCAGCGAAATTCCTGCACTCAACAGCAGCACAAAAAGTAAAAATTTTGCGAGGTTTTTCATTAGCTAACGTGAGAGAAACTTTGTCCCTGTTGTTCGACAATTAAGCATCGGAAACGTTGATTCTCAGGCTGCTCCAAGCGCGGGTCCATTTCGAAGATCGACATGGCGGCTGCTCGGGCGCGCCGCATCAATTCTGCGTCGCGTTTCAAATCGCCAATCTTCAATGCGGGCAAGCCGCTTTGCGCCGTGCCGAGCACATCACCCGGGCCGCGTAATTCCCAGTCCGCTTCGGCCACTTCAAACCCGTTCGTTGTTCCCTCCAAAACGGCTAGCTTCGCCGACGTCTCCTTCGTCTGATTGGAGCTCAGCAAAATGCAATACGATTTGTGTTCGCCGCGACCAATCCGGCCGCGAAGCTGGTGCAACTGCGCAAGACCGAATCGCTCGGCATTTTCAATCAGCATTATAGCTGCATTCGGCACATCGACGCCGACCTCGAGCACGGTCGTGCTGATCAACGCGTTGGTATCGCCGCGCCGAAACCGATCCATGATCTGCTGCTTTTCCGGCGCCGGAATTCGGCCATGAAGCAACTCGCATCGGAATGGATGCAGGCGTTCACCCCATAGCTCGTATTCCGCAGCGGCGGCTTTCACGTCCAGCTTGTCGCTTTCGTCAATTAACGGGTAGATCACATAAAGCTGACGTCCCTTCTCTAATTGCGTTCGCAAGAAGCCGAGCACCTCGCCCAGCTTCACCGTGTCACGCACCGCGGTGACAATCTTTCCGCGGTTCCCTGGCATCTCATCGATCGTCGAAACGTCGAGGTCGCCGTAGATGGTCATCGTTAGCGTGCGCGGAATGGGGGTCGCGGTCATCACCAGCACGTCCGGCGCGGGCTCGCGCGCAGTGAGCCGCGCGCGTTGCGCCACCCCGAACTTGTGCTGCTCATCAATCACCGCCAGCCCGAGATTCGAAAACGAAACACCTTCGTAAAGCAACGCATGTGTCCCTACGATGATTTGAGGGTCCGCATTCGCGACCGTTTGGGTAGCGCACGCGTCTCGCGTGCTGGTTTCGGCGTCGCGCCGAAACGAACTTTCGTTGCGAGCTTCATCATCCTGAGTCCAAACCCACGGATAATCCTCGTTCCGCCCGGCCACGCCAGCGTCCCATGGATTCCGCAAAATGTAGTGAAATTTCTCCTGCAGATCGCGATCAGATCGCGCATAACGGTCGAAGTGTTCCTTTTGCCAAACCGGTCCAGTTCTCTTCTCGAGCTCATTGATGTTGTGCGCAGAAAATGATTTAATTGAATGCAGTAATTCGCTGAGTGTCCAGAAGGCGGTCTTTCCTGTGTCATCGTCGGTTTTTGGCCACGGCTGGATGAGTAAATGCACATGATCGGGCATTACGCATGCAGCGAACATTTCGTAACGTTTTTTGTGAAAGTGACAGAGCGAATTTAGAACAGTCGTGCGGGCCTTTGGTGAAAGGCAACGATTCTTCTTCGTGCCAATAGTCACAGCATAAATTGCCCAGGGCTTCTCGAAGTGCGGGAGACGTCTGCGAAAGTACCGAGCGCCGTTTGGTGTGTCCGCTTCAAGAAAAGTCTGCGATGGCGCGACGCCATCGCCAGCACGCGAGACGCGTGCGCTACCCGAAGCCTTCCGCGCAAACAGCGGCAAGGGCGCGCTTTCCTCCTGGCTTGCTGCTGTTCGTAATGCGATGTGGACGCCCAGCGGCTCGAGCCAACGCCGAAGTACTTCGTAATGTTGTTCGGCCAGAATTTGAGTCGGCGCCATGAACGCAGCCTGATATCCCGCTTCAACTGCTAGAAGCATCGCCGCAATCGCGACGACGGTTTTTCCCGAGCCTACGTCGCCTTGTAACAAACGATTCATGGGATAATTCGCCGCCAGATCGCGCCGGATTTCGGAGATCACTTTTCGCTGCGCAGCAGTCAATTCGAACGGAAGTCCTTTTAAGAACTTCTCCAGGAGCGCGCCCGACCCACAATGTGCCTGGCCGGCTCGGGCGGATGACTCGAAACGCCGCGAGGTAATCAGCATTTGCATGGCAAAGAATTCCGAGAGCACGAGATGCTCGCGTGCGACGTCCCGCGCTCCCCAACTTCCGGGGAAATGTATCGCTCGAATCGCGTCCGATCGCTCGCCGCGCGCCAAACTGGTCGGGGCGATCGGTTGCCATCCTGCGTCTGGAAACTCGTGCAAGACACGATAGATGATGCCGCGCAAGAGGCGCTGAGAAAGACCTTCAGTCGCGGCATAGATCGGAGTGATGCGCCGAAAATGGATCGATATCTCTTCATCGTTCTCGATCACCTCAAACTCCGGATGATCCATGCAAATTCGTTTTCCACGCAGACGCGGCCTGCCGAAAACAACGATGCGTTGGCCCGTGGCGATCATTTTCTGCACGTAATGCAGATTGAACCAGCGGCACACGAGCGGCTCACTCAGCGCATTCGGTTGTGATTCCTCCAGCGTCGCTTCAAAGATTTTCTTCCAGCCGCCAAAACGGCGCAGCGACGTTTTGGTCACCTCTCCGCAGAGACAGATAGGAACGTCGGTTTCTTCCCGAGGAAACTGTGGGAACTCGGTCCGATCCTCATGACGCCGCGGGAAATGCGTTAACAAATCTTGCGTTGTCTCGATCCCGAGTCGCCGCAGCGCGAGCAACCGCGGGCGCGGGATCCAGGTTAAATCCTCAAGGCTTTTCGAAACGCTGGTCATGCCCATTCGAACTTGGTGTTTCAAGCCTTCTCGGCTGCTCGCAAGCCCTCGATCCGCATGCTAACCAAAGTCTCGCCGCCATATTCATCCACCCCAATGCGGAATGCCACGTCCCAAGGCGGTGGTGGAAATTCATTTGCCGCGCCGTCGAAATAGACGGCGCGTCGACGCCTGTCGCCCTGGCGCAACCGAAAAATTAGATGTTTCTCGTTTGAGACTCGCGGCGCCCCGACGGGCTCGACCGCACGCGCCAAGAAAATCGGCTGCGAATTTCCATTTCCGAACGGCTGCAAAAGTTCGTGCCAGCGGAGAAATTCGACATTGATATTTGTGAACGGCAGATCGTGATCCAGTCGCAGCGAGCGTTGCAGAGCTTCTTCTGAAAGTAACTCGCGCGCGGTGTTGCAAAACGCTTCGGCAAACGTCGAAAAATTTTCCTCGTGTAACGCCAGACCGGCTGCCATTTCATGGCCGCCGAATTTCTCGAGAGTGGCCGCGCATCGAGTAAGCGCGTCGACGAGATTTAGCCCCTCGATGCTCCGTCCGCTTCCCTTTCCGACGCCGTTCTCGTCAAAACCGATCACGATGGTGGGTCGATGATATTTTCGAGCAATGCGCGACGCTACGATGCCCAGCACGCCCGGGTGCCAGCCGCGCGCGCCCGCTACGATGGCCGCGTCACGCGCCGCGTCGAATTGTTTTTCGATTGTCACAATGGCTGCACCGAGAATTTCCTTCTCCACTTCCTGGCGTACGCGGTTTTGTTGGTCCAGCTCTATTGCCAGAGCCGCCGCCTCTTCTTCATCATTCGTGAGCAACAGTAGCAAAGATTTTTCCGCCGTGCTCAATCGGCCCGCGGCGTTCAATCGCGGCCCCAGGCGATAGCCAATGTCCTCGGGCAAAATGGGCGGACGCACTCCGGCGACTTGCATTAACTTCCTGAGACCGACGCGCGACGTGCGGCCGATTTCGATCGCGCCGCGCTGAACTAGCACACGATTCTCCTCCACGAGCGGCACGATGTCAGCCACGGTGCCGAGCGCGACAAGATCGAGTTTTGATTTCAAATCAAACTCAGGTAGCGGCCGCGCCTTCAGCAGCGCATGGCAAAGCTTGAACACGATCCCAACGCTGCAGAGATAATGAAATGGCGAGGCTGAATCAGTCTTTGGGTTCACGATCGCAACGCAATCCGGCAGCTGTGATTTCGCTTCGTGGTGGTCGAGCACTATGACATCGACGCCGCGGCTTTTGAGTTCAGCAATTTCACCAACCGAAGCGGTGCCGCAATCAATGGCGATCAGCAATTGTGGGCGATATTGCTCGAGGCAGCGTTCGACGCTCTCGCGGCTCAACCCGTAGCCCTCCTCCATCCGCAAAGGCAAAAAAAGTTTCGGAGTCGCGCCGTAACCGCGCAGCATTTCCGCGAGCAACGCCAGGGAGGTCACGCCATCGACATCGTAATCTCCAAACAAAACGATGCGTTCGTGCGAATCCAGCGCACCCAGAATCCGAGCGACTGCTGCATGCATTTGCGGGAGCAAAAATGGATCGCTCAGTGAGCTAAGACGCGGCTGCAGGAATGTTTGAACTTCGTCCGTGCTCCGAAACCCTTTCCGAAAAAGTAGTCGCGCGATGCATTCCGACTCGCAAATCTCATTCCACGCAATCGCGCCACCATTCAGATTTTCGCACGGCGGTAGAATCCATCGGTCCTGCACCGGCTCAGTTTATTTACTGCGCGGTGAGTGACAAGATCAGGAGGCAGCTGAAACTTACGGCGGTATTACCCAGTAGTCGGTTGGATTCTTGGCTCCTTTATATTTAAGCAGATGTCGTTTTGCTGCCGGGTAATCGTCGTGAATTAACCAGAACAAGTCTTCCACCACTGGCCGCTCGAGAAACAGACGATGTTTCCTGAGAAAATCCTTTTTCGAAAACGAAACGTCGACCAGGTCAATCTTCCCGGGAAGCTGTTTTTCATAATAGAGGAACGTCTGAATTTCGTCCAAATTTGTGTCGGGTGAGAACTGTTCCGGCAAACCGATTGAATCGACGTTGTACAAAAGTTTTCCGAGAAGCAGCACGTTATCGTCAGACGCAACGTAAATCGTCAACCTGTTTACCAAGGCCTGAAGCCCTGATTTAAAGTTTTGATTGAATTCTTCTCTATCGACGTTGGGAGCTAGAAATATTACGTGATCTAATTTCAGCTTTCGGGCGTTCGGATTGTTGGATAATTGTTGCAGCGCGAGACAGACGAGCCGGCAACCGAGACTGTGTCCGATGATGATGATTTTGGCCGGCTTAACTTCGTTGTTTATCATCTCCAGGAGATCCACAAGATGATTTGTCGACTGAGGTATCTGAAGGACGTCCTGGTTATAGCCAAGGACCGATTCGTTGCTGGCCCAATCGAATGAAAGGACGTTCGCATCGATATCCAGGTCCCGCGCTATCTCGGCGCAGTACGTTGTGCTGATCGGAAATGAAAGCCGGTAACCATGGATCCACACGATTAAAGGTTTTTCAGACTGATCTTGAAGGAACTTGAGAAACGCCGGATACGGAATCGATTCGACTTTCTTGATCGCGCTAGCGTCGATCGGCGAGCCTGCTGAGTGGTGCTGTGGTACTTGCACCGTTATCAACCCGTACGAAGTCTGGCCCGCGTATTGGCCAAGATAAGTGACGTTCCCATCGACAGCAGGACCTGCTTTTCTGTCGGTGACGTACCCGATTGTTTCGTTGAAGTTTCGTTTGACGGCAAACGGTCGAATTTTGCCTTGTAGCAGTTTTGTTAAAACCGCGCCGAACTGCGCGGGAATCGGGAAATAAAGAGCCGTAACCAATCCAAGTATGTAACAGACGAGCGCCAGAAAAAGGACGAAGGCGGCTTTTCTTCGCACGACCTCGACATTTAGTTTTGCGGCGTGCTGGTGTGAAGCACGAACTCGCTTCCTTCCGACCCCATTCCCGTCAACACGAGCAGTTCTTGCGCCTGTGGCAAGCTAACTTGTCTACTTGGATTCGCTGACTGCTTCCGTTCTCTCCGGAAATTCGAACCCGACTTTTCCGTCGTCGAGTTTCAGATACGCCGAGAAAGGTCGTCCGCGTTTCGAGATGAAGCCCTCGAGAAGATCGGTTTTTCCGCTGGTGAGAAGCTTTTGCGCCTGTTCTTTTGGAATCTCGCGGCCGAGGATCGTTTTGCTGAGCTTGAATTTGCAAGGCTTTCGATCGGCCTGTGAATGCTCGCAAATGTAACTTGTCTCAGTTTCAAAAATTTTTCCGCCGGATATTGGACATTCGCCGAGCGACTCTTTTCCTGTGAAATCAATTTTTGCCGTCGGCTCTTTCGGTTTTCGTTCCTTTTTCGCTTTTGGCTCGCGCTTCTCGAATTCAAAGCCGACATCTTTCTTGTCGTTCAAAACCAGAAACGCTTTGAACGGCCTGCCCTTGCGGGAAATGAACCGTTCAAGCAAATCCGTTTTGCCGCTCGCGAGCAATTTGTTCATCTGTTCTCGCTCGATTGGTCGTTGGAGAATGACTTTTCCCGATCGGAAGTCGCAGGTTTTGTTTGGGCCGACTAAATTTTCGCACACATAGGTCATTCCGGATTCGAATATGCGTCCACCGCACTTCGGACATGTTCCCAGTGGTTCCTGGCCTGAGAAATCCACGGGCTGCGCTGCGCCGTTCTCTTGTCCGTTAGGTCCAAAATCAAATTCTGTCTTGAAATCGTCGCTCAATTTGAGCGCGGCATGAAACCGTTTTCCTTTCTTACTGCGAAAGCCGCCCAATGGCCCGATCTGTTTGTCCCGGACGAGCGTCTCGAACTCCTCCCGGCTTAGCAACCGGCCGGCAATGGTTTTCCAGATTGTAAAATCGCAGTCCTCATTTGTGCAGGTGAAGCTCTTGAATCGCTCGACGATCGGCGAACCGCACTTCGGGCACCGGCCAAAGGGCTCAGTGTCAGGCATGTGCTCGTCAGGATGAAAATGCTTGGCTTTGCCCACGATATCCTTCGTCAGATCTCGGATGTCGCGCATGAACGCCTCGCGCGTGAGCTTGCGATGCTCGATTTCGCGCAGGCGAAATTCCCATTCGCCGGTGAGTTCAGGGCTGGTTAATTCCGGCACCGCGCTTTTGAGAAGTAGGATCGTCTGAATCGCCTTGGCGGTGGGCTGAAGTTCCTTTCCGTGCCGAGTCAGATAGTGAGCTGAAATCAGTGTTTCGATAATGGATGCGCGCGTCGCGGGCGTGCCTAGACCTTTCTCCTTCATCGCCTCCCGCAGTTCTTCGTCGTCCACGAGTTTTCCTGCGCCTTCCATCGCGCTAAGAATCGTGCCCTCGTTATAACGAACGGGCGGCCGGGTGTGCTCCGGCTTGATTTCAATGCGCACAGTTTCGACCCGTTCGCCTTGCTGCACGGCCGGCAGGTTTTCTTCGGGCTTGTCGCCGGCGGCTTCGCGTCCATAAACCTCGAGCCACCCGGGCGCGATCATGATTTTCCCTTCTGTTTTGAAAGGCTCGCCTTCCACTCGCGTAATTCGATTCGTGTTCTCGTACTGTGCCGGTGGAAAAAACACGGCCACAAAACGTTTGCTGACCATGTCGAAGATTGCCTGCTCGTTGTTATCGAGTGAACGCGGGACGGTGTCGGTTGGAATGATTGCGAAATGGTCGCCGATCTTCGCGTTGTTAAAAATCCGCTTGTTAGGCTTTACCCAATTGTTGTCGAGCACTCTGCGCGCGAACGGGTTTTCGAGTTTACCCAATGTCGATTTTACCGTCGGAATGTAATCTTCAGGCAACGCGCGCGAATCGGTGCGTGGATAAGTAATGGCCTTGTGCCTTTCGTACAGCGCCTGCGCAATCTGCAAAGTCCGTTTCGCGGAGAAACCGAAGCGACTGTTCCCTTCGCGTTGCAAGCTCGTGAGATCATACAATTGAGGGGCGATCTGCGTGCTAGGCTTTGTTTCCTCCAACTCAACAACGCCTTCTTTGCTCGTGCACTTCCGCTGAATGGCCTCGGCGATTTCGCGATGCCACAGTCGGGGCGCAGCGCGGTGCTCCTCCCAGAGCGACCCGGTCGCGGAATCAAGCCGTTGCTCGGCATCCGGCAAATTCACTTGAAGCCGCGTGAGCAGTCTTCTCGTTCTCTCGATCTCGCTTTCTTCTTTGTTGAACGCTTCGTCCAACCATCGCCCTGGATATTCGCCGGTCGTCGCGCGGAATGTGCCGATGATCTCATTCAATTCACGGGGCTTGAATTCCTTAATCTTGCTCTCGCGATCGACGATAATGGTCAGCGTAGGCGTCTGCACTCGCCCGAGCGAAGTGACAGTGCTGCCGCGTCCGCCGCTAAGTCGTAGCGTAAATGCGCGTGTCGCGTTAATGCCTACCAGCCAATCGGCCTCGTTGCGGCTTCGCGCCGCGCTCGCCAGCGGTTGCATCTCATCGTCGCTACGTAATCGCGCGAATCCGCCGCGGATGGCCTCCGACGTCATCGATTGCAGCCAGAGACGCTTGATAGGCTTTTTCGTGCCCGCATATTGCACTATGTAGCGGAATATCAGCTCGCCTTCACGGCCGGCGTCGCAGGCGTTGATGATCTCGGAAACGTCTTTGCTTTTAATGAGTTTTCGCAGAGTGCTGACGCGACCGCCCATTTTGTCAACCGGCTCAAGCTCGAATTCCGGAGGCATGATGGGCAGCTTCGTCATGTCCCATTTGTCCTGCTCTTTCATCGACGCAGGCACGGCGAGCTCGAAGAGGTGACCGATCGCCCACGAGATCAGGTATCTCTCGTTCTCGAAATAGTCCTTGCCTTTCTTGAAGCCGCCAAGCGCCTTGGCGATGTCGCCGGCGACCGATGGTTTCTCGGTAATGATGAGAGACTTGGACATGGGGCAGCAATCGAACTCACTTACGATGGCTTTGCAAGTCAGGCCCAGTTTGCGGGGCGTGCAACGCCGCAGTAACTCTCTGGCTAGCCTAGCTTAACGAAGTATTTTCCTGGCAACTGCTTGACCAGGCGTTTCAGTTCTAGCTGGAGCAGTGTAGATGAAACGGTCGCGCTTGGCAATTCGCTCCGTGCGGCGATGTCGTCGATGGAGGTCTCGGTCGCGTGGATTGATTCATAGACTCGGCGCTCCTCGTCTGAAAGCGGCGGCAATGGCCGGGCAGCGCTTTCGGAGGATGGTTTCGCCTCGGGCAACAGAATCTCCAAGTCTTCCAGAATGTCTGATGCATCCATGACCAGCTTTGCGCCTTGCTGAATCAAGCGGTTCGATCCCATCGCGCTCGGCGCGTTGATATGGCCGGGCACAGCATAGACCGCGCGGCCTTGTTCCAGCGCCTGCGCTGCTGTGATAAGAGCACCACTATTCAATCCTGCTTCCACGACGAGAATGCCGTGGCTCCATCCGGAAATAATCCGGTTGCGCATCGGAAATGTTTGTCGATCTGGTTCGATATCCATCGAGAACTCGGAAACGATTGCGCCGTTTCCACTCCGGATTTTTTCCGCCAGAGGCCCGTTCTCCGGGGGATACAATCTGGCCAATCCGGAGCCGATCACCGCAATGGTACGACCTTTCGCCGCGAGCGCACCCTGATGCGCAGCCGTATCAATGCCGCGTGCCAATCCGCTAATCACGGTCAGCCCAGCGTAGGCAAGCTGGTAGGCGAGCTTCTTGGCCGATTCCGTGCCGTAATGAGTGGTGCGTCGCGCTCCGATAACGCCGATGGCGTGATTATCGCGGTCCAGGAGTTCGCCCCAGACGTAGAGCACAATCGGCGGCGCATGGATCTCGCGTAAGGGCGGGGGATACGACGGCGATTCCTGCGTAATAACAGTCGCGCCAAAATCGCGGACCCGCTCAAGCTCAGCGGGAAGATCAACCGTCGATTCCCAATTTGAGATTTGATCGGCGACCTCATTTCCGATTCCTTCCACCTTGCGAAGGTCGCCACGTTTAGCCGCGAGGATTTGTTGCGGTTCCTGAAAAACCTCCAGCAACTTGCGCAATCGCACCGGCCCAACGGTCGGCAGCATGTTGAGCGCGACGCAGGCTTCGGTCGCGTTCATTGGTGGTAGATGCGGCGCCCTCGCCGCATTGCCTCGGTATAAAACGCGACGAGGGCGTAGCGTCTACAAGAAAACTTCAAAACGGAATCTCGTCTTCGTCCGGTTCGGAAGGCGCCGATTTTTTAGGCGGTGTGCTGGTTTGCTTTTCTCCGGTCGCATCGGCCCCTCCTGAAGGCCGACCTCCGAGCAGTTGCATGTTATCGGCCACCACTCGCAGGCGCGTTCGCTTCTGCCCGGTTTGCTTGTCGTCCCACGTGTCCATTTGAAGCCGCCCTTCGATAAAAACCGGTCTGCCTTTTTTCAGGTACTCGCTGGCAACCTCCGCTGTTCGTCCCCAGAGGGTAACATCGACAAACGTAACTTCCTCGCGCTTTTCGCCGCTGTCAGTCGTGTAAGCCCGATTCACCGCTACGCCGAGATCACAGACGGCGCTGCCTTTGGGCGTGTAACGCACTTCAGGATCACGTGTGACATTTCCAAGCAAAAGAACTTTGTTGAGGTTCGCCATGTCCGCTTATAGCGAAATCATTTCGATTTTGCCACTTTTTTTGGCGGCTTCTCCTTGTGCTCCTCGAGCCGCTGGTAATGCTGGCGGTAAACGTCAGGATCCAGTTTGAATTTGGTCCGCAGCCGGACGATCGATCCTGGATCGGTGTTCAAAATGAAGTTGACGTAAAAACCGGCATCGAGCGGGCCGGCTGCATATGAGAAGTGCCGCTTGTCCATCTTCTGGACCTGCTCGACCTTGGCGCCTTCCTTCTCAAACTCGGATTCCAGTCGCTCGATCATTTCTTTCACATTTTCTTCTTTAGCCTGCGTGTTTAGCACCAGCAGGGCTTCGTAATGGCGATTCATATTTCTTCGTATTTGTTAAACGTGTTCATGGCTGAAACGAGACCGTTGTCAATCGCGCATTTCAACGCTTCCACTGCGCGATCGGTGGTCGATCGCACGATTGGCTTCTCCTCATCGAAGAAGCGACTCAGTACATAATCGGCTGATCCTTCCCGTGGGGCGGCCCCAATCCCGATGCGCAAACGTGGGATTTCTTCCGTTCCAAATTGGGCGATGACTGAGTCGAGCCCGTTGTGGCCGCCAGACCCGCCTCGTGCGCGCAACCGAAGGCGACCCAGGGGAAGAGCAAGATCGTCGAGTGCGACCAGGATTTGTTGCGGCTCAATTTTGTAGAACTGCGCAACGGCGAACAGTGGATATCCGCTGTGATTCATGAAGCTCAAAGGCTTCACTAGAAGCACAGCGCCACATTTCGCCGAGAGTACGTCCCATTTTGCCGATTTTTCCCAAGCCGATCCAAACTGTGCGACCAGCTGATCGACGACCATAAATCCGACGTTGTGCCGCGTCGTCGCGTACTCCGGGCCGGGATTTCCGAGACCGGCGATGAGCCGGATTGGTGGATCTATTTCTCCCACTGGTAGCGTGCCGCGGTCGTTCTGAGCGGAGTGAAGCGCAGCGAAACGAAGTCGAAGAATCCCGAGGAATTACCTTGAGGTTTGGGTGCGGGATCCCTCGACTTCGCCGCGCTCCGCTCGGGATGACGACAGTTACTTCTTTTCTTTCTCTTTTGGAGCTTTTTCTTTCCCTGCTGGAGCGGGCGCAGCTTCGCCCTCTTCCTTTTTCTCGGTGATCACTTCCGGTCCTGCGGCGGCAGTCTCAGCTTCCGCTGCAACTGGCTCTTCCTCAACCACAGGCGCCACCACAGAGAAGGCCGTCAAATCGACCTGCACCTTTGGCGTTACACCCTGTGGAAGTTGAATGTCGCGGACGTGAATGGCATCGCCAATATTCAGCTGCGAAACATCCACTGTAATCCGGTCCGGCAAATCTCCTGGCAAACACTCAATCGCTAGTACGCGTAAGCTCTGCTCGAGCAATCCGCCAAAAGTCTTCACACCAACGGCTGTGCCCACAGGTTCAAGCGGCACCTCAGCTTGGATCATCTCGTCCATAGAGATGGCGTGAAAGTCGACGTGACGAATCTCGCCACCGACGGGAGTGTGTTGCACTTCCTGCACAAGCGCCGTGCGGCTTTGGCTGTCGCCGCCAATTTCGAGTTCGACCAGGACGTTTTCTCCTGAGGCCTGGCTCATCATCGCATTGATGTCTCGCGCGGAGACTTGTAGCGGCTGTGGTTTGTCGTTGCCTCCGTAGATGACGGCTGGGATGAATCCGCGCGCTCTGAGTTTCCGCACAGCGGAGCGTCCCACAGTCGGCCGCGGTTCTGCTTTAAGCTTAACTTGTTTTGCCATTTTTTTCGTTCTCGATGTTGAACAACGACGATACCGATTCGTCGTTGTGAATCCGTTTGATGCCTTCCCCGAGAAGCTCGGAGACACAGAGCACCGTGACCTTAAATCCTTCCACGGTGCGTACCGGCGTGCTGTTGGTCGTTACTAATTCCGTAATTTCGGATTTTTGCAACCGCGGAATGGCCACGTCCACCAGGACCGCGTGCGCCACACCGGCGTAAATGTTGCGTGCGCCGTGCTTTTTTACTATCGCAGCCGCCGAGCTAAGGGTGCCCGCCGTTTCAGTGAGATCATCCACGAGCAGCACATCGCTGTTCTCTACATCGCCGATCAAGTAAAGCGCTTCAGTCTGAGTGGCGCTCTTGCGCTCTTTCGCAACGATTGCAAGGTTGGCGCCGAGCGCTTCTGCGTAGGCCGAAGCCATTTTCAGGCCGCCGAGGTCGGGGGAAACGACAGTTGTTTTGTCCGTCATTGTCTTGCGCAAATACTTGATCAACACCGGAGCCGAATAGAGGTGGTCCACCGGGATATCGAAAAAGCCCTGCACCTGTTGGGCATGCAAGTCCATCGTGAGCACGCGATTCACGCCTGCTGCGTACAGCAAATTCGCAACGAGCTTCGCTGTGATCGGCACTCGGGGCTGATCTTTGCGGTCCTGGCGGGCGTATCCAAAAAACGGAATGACAGCCGTGATTCGGTCCGCGCTTGCCCGTCGCGCCGCGTCCACCATGATCAGCAATTCCATCAAATGTTGATTGGTCGGCGGTGAAGTCGGCTGAACGATGAAGATATCGTGGCCGCGAATGTTCTCTTCGATCCTGACGTATGTTTCGCCGTCGGGAAATGAGCTGATTGTCGCTTGTCCTAGCGGCACGCCGATGTATCTGCAGATTCGCTCGGCCAATTCGCGGTTTGCGGAGCCGGTGAAGACTTTTAGCTCAGGTTGAAGCGCGAACATCGGAAGCCGCTACAATAGGCGGACACGATGAAAATTAGCAAATCCGGATTTGATGCCGTCCAACAGGAAACCATGGATTGCCTGCCGACGGGTGGGAAGGCGTCTCGTTATTGCCACTACCTTGCCAAAATGCGGTTATCCGCCAAGGTATCTGGTCTGCCAAATTCGATAGGACCATGGCTGCTGACGCGATCCGAATAGAACGCCCGACCACGAATTCCAAGCTCTTCGCGCACACACGCTGGGACGCCGTTCCAGCCGCGGCTGGGCTTTTTCATCTCGCGTATCTCTTAGCGCTGTACTTTTTGGTTCCGCATACCCCGCTGTGGGTGATGCTGATTCTCGGGTTCGTTTACTCGCTGATGGTGAATGCGAACATCAATGGCGTCGGGCACAACTTCATTCATAACCCGTTTTTTCGATCGCAACTTCTTAATCGTCTTTTTGGAATCACTCAGTCCATCGCTTGTTGTTTTTCGCAGACCATGTACGACGCCGTGCATATGCAGCATCACAAGGGGAACTCCGACCGGCAGGATGAAAAAGGTGATACGATTGATTGGTTATCGATCTACAGGCACGGCCATGACGGCGAGGCCGAAAATCCTTGGCGCTATGTTTTTCTGAGTTTCTTCCGCGACGACGTCGGCGCGATCCGCAAGGACCTGCGGAAACGGAAGAATGGCGACGAGTTCTGGGGCAACATGGAGCTGGCGGCATTCGCCAGCACGCTTTTGGTCATGGCGATCATCGTGCCGTCGAATCCGATTCACTTCATTAACTGGCGATTCATCCTGTATTTCCTGCCCTTTTGGTATCTCGGCCATTGTTTTAGTTACTTGAATGGCTACTACCGGCACTACGGAGCGAACCCCGAGAAGCCCATTGCGTGGGGCGTGAGCAGCTACGGAAGAATCTACAACTGGCTATTTTTCTACAATGGCTATCACGCTGAACATCATTTCCGCCCAAAGGTTCACTGGATTAAAATGGAGAAATTCCGCCGAAGCATCGAGGACCTGCAGAAGCAGGAAGGTGTGCGGACGATCAAGCGCGCGCACATGCTCGGCTTTCTCGATCCTGATTTACCGAAACGCGGCGGGCGCGACCGCGCGGATGAGCGAGAGAACGCTACTTCGCTGGCGAGATAATTGTTGTAGCCGCCTCGCTGTGCGAAGCGCGGACGTGTTAGCATCACGTGCGATGCGCGTCTCACAGAGACGCGGCTACAGTTTCGCGAAATTGGCGCGCAGTTTTTCTTTGCTCGCTTCGCACTCGCCCCGTAACCGCCGAACCTCTGAGGTCAGCTGCTTCTGCAGCGATTCGACTTCCTCAACCTTGCCTTCCGCTTGCGCCTTTCGAATTTGCTCGTTCAGGAAGAGCTCTTTCTCGGCAATTTTCGCCTGATACTTGGAATCCAGTTCGGCTAGTTCTTTCTTCTGTTCGTCAGTCAGCGAGAGCGATGGCGACGTTTGTTGAAGGCGCTCCATTGCGAGTTCGTAAGCCGATTTCATCCTGATTTTACGCTCCTGAAAACAATCGACGCATTGCGTCTCGGAAATCAATTCTTAAATTGCTTTTGAATGCCTTCACCAATTCGACTGCTCAGTATCGATTTTGATGGGACCCTTATCTCGCGTGTTAGCGAGCCGGTCCTCGACTCGCAATGCATGGAACTGATTCGCGAGTTGCAGGACGCTGGCGCGATCTGGGCGATCAACACAGGACGCTCGGTCGATCTGCTCGAAAAAGGTCTTGCCGAGTTCGCGCTCCCGATTCGTCCGGATTTCATTCTTACGACCGAACGCGACGTTTTTCGTCCGGCACGAAACGGTGAGAAATGGGAACCGTTCGGCGATTGGAACCACCGATGCGCGCGCGATCATGCCGACTTGTTTTCTTCTGCTGGTTCCGTCCTGGCTGAATTCGTGGATTTCGCCACGAATCAAACAAAAGCGCGTCTGATCTACAACTCCGAAGGTTTGGAAGGACTCGCCGCCGAAAGCGAGGAAGAGTTGGACCGCATCACGGAATTCATCCGGCAGGCGCGTGCGGGCCATCCGAAGCTGGATTACCAGCGCAATGGGATTTATCTGCGTTTCTGTCACGCTGATTACCACAAAGGCGCGACGCTGGCTGAGCTGGCGCGTTTACTGGATGTCGCCCGCGAAAACATTTTCGCGGCCGGCGATCACCATAACGATGTGTCGATGCTGGACGGAAGATTCGCAGCGATGCCGTCGTGTCCGGCGAATGCCATTCCAGAAGTGCAAAATGCCGTGAGTAACGCTGGCGGTTACATCGCGCAGAAAAACCATGGCGCCGGTGTCCGTGAAGCGCTGGTGTACTTCACGAATGGCCATTAACTGTAGCGGCGCTCTGCGAGCGCCGAATCGTAGAACGTCGAAATGCAGGGACGGCGGTGACACACCGCCGCTACAGTGAATCACCACTTCACGTTGCCAGATCCCATCGGACCCGGAGCGTAACGTTGGTCATCGGACATTTTTTCTCCTGGGACAGCTGCACCAGATTGCGAGGACGACGGATCGGAGAGGGTTTCACTAGTGGTCGACGCACAGGCGACGAGTAAAAACGTAATCAGCAAAACCAGAACGCCTGTCGTTGCGACTTGTTTAATCACTGATCCGAAACCTATGCGCGCGGCCTCTCTGATGCAACCAGCCGGAAGGGATGGCGTTCACAAGACCGTAGCTACAGTCTCAACGATGGTCGCCCCAATTCAGTAGCCAGAGTGGCCGGAGCTCATTCCCTCGCCGCCGGGAGCATATGACGGACGTGCGAAGTGGGCTGCGGTAGATGTCATCGGTGGTTCGATTGCTGCCCCCGATTCTGTTACGGTGCCTTCCTGGGGTGACGAGGCACAAGCGGAAAGCAGCCACGCGATTACCAAAGCAAACATCCCACACCAGGCAGCACCTTTATTCACGAAGCCGAATCTACGGATCACGGAGCCCAATGCAACCAGCGGAAGTCGAGGCTTGGTGTCAAAAAGACGCCACGAAAAAATTTTGCGCGGAAAGAGAAGCTCGCGTTTAGTTCTGCATGGCCGGCAACTGGGGCGAGCCTGAACGCATGTGGGACGAATACGATTGGGAGCGTTTTCTTCAGCAACAAGATGGGAAGACCGAAAAGTACATGCAGTTGCTGGAAACATATCTTGATGATCCGCGCCGCGACGAAATTATCGCGCGCGAAATGGGTTGGACGCAGTTGCTGGATGAAAAAGACTGGAGTGCGGAGGTGGACGCGCTTCTGGATGAAACCGCTACCGAAGAGGAAGAGTCCGACGTCGACAATACAGTTGCCTCCGGCGCAACCTTCCAGGAGCACGATCTTTATCGCGCTGCCTTCGATCTCACTCTCTGGATCGATCAATTATTCGATCAAAACCCTACACTTCAGAACGAGCCAGCAGCCGTTAAGCTGGCTACTCACGCGGCTCTGGCCAGCGCGAAGCTAGCAGCAGCGTTGAGCGGTGATCATCTGGACGAAATCGGGATGACCATCGCGTATTTGAAACGGGCCTTGAAGGCAATCACGACCTCGATGAACGCAGCCGCGCAACTGCGAAAGGCCGACGGACTGATCAGCCGGTCGGAGTATCTGGTGTTGCAGCAACGACTCTTTGAAGTCCGCGATGGCATCGTAAGCCTGATGGGTGAATATCGCGCTGAGTGGCGCCGTCGTTTCGGCCCGGACAGTTTTCAGCGTTGAATGAAATAAGGGCGCGCTCCGTCCAATCATGCAAACGGAAGCGACTCTGGCGCAGTCCGATGTGTCGGAATTGGACCTGGTAAAACGATGCCAGGCCGGTGACACCGAAGCATTCGACGAGCTGATAACTCGCTACCGAACACGAGTATTCGGCATGATTTACAACATGGTCCACAGCGAACAGGACGCATGGGATCTGGCTCAGGAGAGCTTCCTAAAAGCATGGAAGTCGATAGGACGCTTTCGCGGTCAGTCATCCTTTTACACCTGGATTTATCGCATCGTCATGAACGTGACTATCGATTGGTTGCGCAAGAAGAAGATCAAAGGCGGCGACGCTGAGTTCGATGATGCAATTCAACTGAGAGAGATTGACCCGGCATCCAAAACGGTACCCAAAACGGAAGCGTTGCCCCATCAAGCCATGGAACGAGAGGAGATCCGCGCCCGGATCGAAAAGGCAATTGGCCAGCTCTCGCCCGAACACCGCGCCGTGATTTCAATGAAGGAAATCGACGAGATGCAATATCACGAAATCGCAGACGCGTTGGGGTGTTCGATCGGTACGGTGATGTCTCGGCTGTTTTATGCGCGGAAGAAATTGCAAAGCTTATTGAGAGACGTTTATGAAAACGTTTGAGGAAAAATGGACGGCTTGGCTGGACGGCCACCTGAGCGGGCGCGAATTATCGGAATTCGAGGCGTCGCTGCCTGATAAACCTGCCGCTCAAGCCGAAAAAGCCGAGGCGAAAAAGCTAGGCGAGCTGTTGAAGCGCGAGTTGAGCGCGCATCCACTGAAGAACGAAGAATTTTTTAGTCATCAGCTTCACGAAAGGATTATTCAGGAAAGCGGCGAGCAACGCAGGGAACGCGCTCGCCGAAGTCCAACGTCCAGTTGGTGGACGATTCCGCGCCTGCTCTGGGCGGGCACGGCGTCACTCGCTGTGTTTTTGATTTGCACCGTCCTGGTGATGCATCAGGAAAGACCGGGAGAGGAATCGCAATACCTGACACAAATTCTTAATGCCCGGGTCGATCCTGTCGTTAGCCCGAATGGGACAGTCTCGATCTTCGAGGTGAAACAAGACCGCGTAACAGTCCTTTGGACCGAAGGACTGCAAACTTTACCGGCCGATTACGCCGCGAAATAACTGCTCATGCATCGTTCGCTGGCGGTCATAATCTCTGTTCTTCTCCTGACGATGACCGCGGCGCCCGCGTCGCAAGCGGCGGAGACAGTTTGGAGCGGGCTTGTAATGGCGGAGAACGTTACCCAGCCGCAGCCGGTTCCGTCGGAATTGACTCGGATCGAAGGATTGTTGAAAAGGTTTTTCGGCTACAACGAATTTCAGGTGATTGGACAATCGCAAAAAACCCTTAAGACCGGTCAGGAAGATTGGCTGGCGACGAGCAAATTTTTCGGACTGCATGTAGACGCGCGCGGTGAAACCCAAGGCGGCTACGTTTTGAATCTGAAGCTTTACAAGGAGAAGGAGCTTTTGCTCGAGACCGAAGCCAAGCTGAGCAAGCGGAGCCCGCTGGTGATCAAAGGTCCGCAGGTGGGTGGGGGACAATTGCTGCTGGTGCTGGTTGTGCAGTAGCACGGTCGACAAGCGAAGCGCTTGCCCTACAACAACGTGTCATGTCGAGCGAAGTCGAGACATCCCGTTGCGCGACCGTTGCGGTAACTTCGCGGGATGGAAGGCCTGGCCTCGCGGACTTCGTCCGCTGCGTTGCAGCCTCGACTTCGCTCGGAAAGAGTAAAATCTGAGCTCGCCATGCGCGTTCCATTTGTCGCATTTCTGGTTTTGTTTTTGATAAGGTCGTTAGTCGCCGCTGTGGAAAACCCATTTAACTTCAACGAGACGCCCGGGAAACTTCCGAAAGAAGTAGTCCCGACGGAATACGCAATCCGCATCGTTCCGAACCTCGACAATTTCACGTTCTCCGGAAGTGAAAGCGTGAAACTGAACGTGCGGAGTCCGGTCCATCAACTGGTGTTGAACGCGCTAGAACTCAAGATCGAAGCGGCTTCTGTCGATGGCAAAGAATTGCCCCTTTCGGCGATTAAGACCGACAATGAAAAGGAACTACTGATGCTTAAGTTGCCGTCAGAACTCGCGGCCGGCGATCACGCCCTCACGCTTCGTTTCACAGGCAAGATCAACCAGCAAGGGCAGGGGCTTTTCTACATGCGTTATCAGGAACAGGGCAGCGGTGCTCGCAAAGTCATGCTCGGGACACAATTCGAAGCGACTGATGCGCGTCGATTCTTCCCCTGCTGGGATGAACCGGCTTTTCGCGCGCGTTTTCAATTAACTGTTGTGGTGCCTGAGAATTGGCTCGCCGTCTCAAACATGCCGGTCGAGAGCGAGCAAAAAATCGCGGGTGGGAAAGAAGTGCGCTTTGCGCCCACTCCGCGGATGTCCAGTTATCTGAATGTATTAGTCGCCGGCGAACTCGATTTCATCGAGTCGCAAGTCGGCCCGACGCAGATCCGCGTAATCGCGACAAAAGGCAAAGCGGAACTGGGTCGTTACGCGCTCGAGGCTTCAGCGGAGATTTTGAAGTACTACAACGATTATTTCGGCGTGCCGTATCCTTTGCCGAAGCTGGATCAAATTGCTATTCCTGGAGGCTTCGGTGGCGCAATGGAGAACTGGGGCGGCATCACCTATTACGAATCAAGGCTTCTCTTCGATTCGAAAAGTTCCTCCGGCGAGACGAAGCAAAATATTTATGAAGTATTGGCCCACGAGATGGCGCACATGTGGTTCGGAGACCTTGTGACCATGGCGTGGTGGGACAACCTCTGGCTCAATGAAGGATTCGCCTCCTGGATGGGCAGCAAATGCACCGCGCATTTCAATCCGCAATGGGAAGTCTGGCTCGCTCGCGAATTACCGCGAGATCCTACGCGGCGTATCGGAATCGCGAAGGAAGCGGCCATGGAAGGCGACGGGCGTTCGACGACGCATCCGATTCAGCAGCGTGTCGCAACAGAAGCCGAAGCCAATAGCGCCTTTGACGATATCACCTACAAGAAAGGCCAGTCGTTCCTTCGAATGCTTGAGAGTTTTCTCGGCGAGGACGTTTTCCGCGATGGAATCCGGCAATACATCGCCGCACATGAGTATTCGAATACAACCACAGCGGATTTGTGGAACGCGCTTTCGGAAGCTTCGAACAAATCAGTAGGTGAAATTGCGGTCGGTTGGACGCAGCTGCCCGGATTTCCTGTCGTAACCCTTAAGCGAGAGGCCGACGGCAAGGTCCAGCTTACTCAGGAGCGCTTCACCGTGAATTTCAAGAACGCCCCGCCACTGCTCTGGCAAATCCCCCTGACGTATTCGGTCGTTGGCGAAAGACCGGCGACGTTGTTGATGACCGATAAGACGGCGGCTCTTGAAAACATTCCCGCAGATCGCGCACTCAAATTGAACATAAACGGCGCTGGAAATTATCGCGTCGAATATGATGACGGGTCATGGGAATTGTTGCTTAAGGCGCTCCCGAAGCTAGGCGTTGAAGATCGCGTGAATCTTATGAGCGATGCTTGGGCACTTGTGGAAGCCGGTCGCGCGCAAATCTCGCTCTACTTTGGATTGATCGAAAAGTTGCCCGCTTCCACCGATCTGGCTGAACGCGAACAGATCATCAACGTGCTGGAATTCGTAAACGGTCTGTTGGTCGGCAGTTCTGAACGTGAAAGATTCCAACGGTATGCCCGATCGCTTTTGCACCCAACATTTGCGACGTTGGGGTGGGAGCCGAAACCAAACGAACCGCCGAACGCTGGAAGGCTGCGCGCAAGCTTGATCGGCGCCCTCGGCTATTTGAATGATCCGGAAATTATCGCCGGCTGCCGCGAGCGTTTCCAGAGATACCTCGCACGTCCGGAGTCGCTCCTACCGGATCTTCGTGCTCCAGTCCTGGCAGTAGTCGGCCGCTATGCCGATGAAAAGACTTGGAACACACTGCACGAACTCGGTCTGAAAACCACAAGCATTGAGGACCAACAGAATTACTACGAGGCGCTCGCTTGCGCGACTGATCCGAACTTGGTGAAGAAGACGCTTGCGATTGCGCTTACGGACGAGCTGCCAACGAGCCGTGCCATCTTCCTGGTCTCGCGAGTCGCCCGCGACAGCGGTCATCCCGATATTGCCTGGGAGTTCGCGAAAGCAAATATGAAAGCGCTGCTTGCCAAAGTCGACGCGGCAGGCGCAAACCGCTACGCGCCCAGTCTGTTTACTTTTTTCTCCGATGACGCGCTCGCCAACGAATTAAAAAACTACGCGGAAAAGAACTTAGCCCCGGCAAGCGCGCCCGAAGTAGCCAAAGTCGTCGATGAAATTCAGTTCCGCGCGGAATTCAGAAAACGTTTCGCATCTCAATTGCAGGCGCTCATTCACAGCGGCGCGAAATAGCTTCGCCTGGCGTTGTCGCCCTGGAATTGGCGGGTGGAGAAATTGCTGCATTACGGCGCACGGTGTCCTCTGATTCGATAGTGAGGTTTTGAGCAGCGCGCGAGCCGGCTTGCGCGTGCGCGAAAACGAAGAAGGTGAGTATATCTAACCAGTTACTTCAAGCGCAGCGACAATGAACCAGGTGAAATGCAGATACACGCGTATTCCTGCCAACCGGAATATTGGCAGCGCGCCTTTCATGCTATCGAGGGCCTCGAAGACTGAACGTCAACAGTTGCTAAAGCGCACGTCCGCGGGACGGCCTATTCTTTTGATTCGGTCCCCTCGTTCTCGGTACTGATCCACAAGCGCATCGGAATCATCGAAGAATCGACGAAGCCATGCTTTCGGAAAAACGCCTGGGCCACATTTTCGGGGCGATCGGTCAGCAGCGTGATTCGGAGAAAGTTTTTCTTCTTCGCAAAATCGATTGCGTGTTGGAGAAGCTTGTTGCCGTAGCCATGACCTTGATACTGCGTGTGCACCACCAGGTCCTCCAAGAGCATGACAAACCCGCCTTCGGCCGTGCTGATGGTGAAGAGCAAATTGATCATCCCCACGATGGCGCCATTGCGGCGCAGCACAAAGACCCGGCCACGGCTGGGCTGTTCGAAAATGAGCCGCAACCCGCGGAGCTGTTTATTTTTGTCGGGACGGAAGTCGCCCTCCTGAGCGAACAATTCGCCGAGCATCGCTGACAACTCGTCCAAGTCGGCTTCAGTCGCCGGCTCGATCACGATACTTTCTTTCTCCGCCATATTGGTGCGAGTCGTTATTTCAGAAATGCGCGCGGTTGGCAACTTTGTAAATTAGACCTTCTTGCCCGACAGGGATAACGCGCCGCTGTACGAAATCGGTCCGCATCTCACAATTGTGTTCCCGGCCGGCATCGTTGACAATGCCGGCCGCGTCCCTAGTATAAGCGCTCTCAGATCGTGCCCGAGCAAGTTCACGGTTTATGAAACGCACTTATCAGCCATCGAAGCGAACGCGTAAACGCCAGCACGGTTTTCGCGCACGCATGCGAACAAAGGGCGGCCGCGCCACGCTTGCGCGCCGGCGCCAACGCGGTCGCAAACGCCTGCTCCCAAAGGGCGTTGACCTGCACTACGCCCGCCACACGCAAGCCTGATCTTCGAAGTTCGAAATCGGTGAGCGGTTAGCGATCTTTCGCGTCAACGCCAGGTTCCGTTGCAAGCACGCAGCGAAATCCGTAAATCACGTCTCGTTCATTGCGATCAACTACATTTCGGTAAGAGGATTGCATTTCGAGACGATTTCTTGTGGCCCAGGAGCCGCCGCGCAACACTCCCCAATCGCGACCAGTTGCACTGTTATCGCCTTTATAAGTGTCGAGACACCATTCCCAAACGTTCCCCCCGAGATCGTATAGCCCTATCGAATTGGGCTTAAAACTTCCGGCGGGCAGCGTTGCAGTGCTGCGGCGCTTTCCCGATGTTCCCGCATAATCTCCTGCGTCGTTTGGCGGAGGCCATTGTTTGCCCCACGGAAATTCGTTCTTAATTTTGCCGTCACGCGCTTCTGGCGTCGAACCGCTTTCATTCACCAAACCGACGGCCATGCTCCACTCGGCATCGGTGGGCAGCCGATAAGCTTCTCGATCGTCAATCAGATTTTCGTTTTGTTCCTTTTCGGTTAGCCATTTGCAAAACGCGACGGCATCGAACCAGCTCACTTTTACAGCGGGATCAGTTGGTGTCTGATGAAAATCGGGCGGGTCGTATCGTCGGCCGGTCGCACGGCAAAACGCTTCGTAATCTTGCACGCGCGTTTCCCAGATTGAAATCTGAACGTCGCCAAGCGGAACGAACTTCATGCCTAACGAATTGGTGAACGGTTGCCCCGGCGTAGGACCGACGGTCTTTTCCAAACGCGCCGCCAGAAACGTCTGCTGTTGCGGCTCTACTTTTCCACTGACCGACCCCTGTTTGTGACCGGACAGGTTCAGCTCGTACGTGACGTCGCCAGGCTTCACTTCCTCGATCACAAGCGGCGTTTGACCCAGCTCTTTTCCGTTCGCCGTCACAGTCGCACCGCCGGGTGCGCTCGTGATCTTCACGCTGCCATTTGCGAACACAAAATGCGCTGCGTTGTCTCGTTGCGCGACGACGTCAATCTTTTGCTGTTCGTCAGGCCACCCGTCCAAATGCGCGACCAGCTCGTGCGAACGCGCAGGCAGATCCAGATGGACTGGCGTGCGTCCTCGCGATTGTCCATCTACGAAAATCTCGGCGCCACTGGGTTCGCTGGTAACGTTTGTGAGTGCCCTAACAAACGCGAAGGATTTATTCGCCGTGTCGCTACGCTGCACCTCGACGTCGCCGCGCATTTCCCAGTCGCCGTGGCGCGCGACGATCGAGTATTTGCCGCTTGGAAGATCAGCTACTGTTTGCGGAGTTACGCCTTCACGCAGAACCTCACCGTCCTCGTTCCGCAATGAAAACTGTGCTCCAGGCGGCTCGGATTGGATTTGAAGAGCACCTTTGCTTCGCACAAGTCGAAACGGCGGTAGATCTGGTAACTGTTTGCGCCTGAAGTCAACATTGGTTTCCACCGGTTCGTATCCGGGGCTCATGATACGCAGGTTATAGTTGCGCGGTTCCAAGTCCGCGAATGTCGCCGGGCTTTTTTGCGCATGATCGCCTAATACGACGAGGGCTCCGGTCGGCTCGGTCCGGATCGTCGTTTGAAGATGAACGTCAGACGGTTGTGACGGCCTCAGCCAAAATCCGATTGCGGCGACGAGAAGAACCACGAGTGACAGCGTCGCTGCCAAAATTTTTGCGCGCGATTTTCGTGGGCGTTCACCTTGCTTCAGTGCGGTGAGGTCGCGATGCATTTCCGCGGCCGAGCCGTAACGTTTGTTCGGATCGTTGGCGCATGCTTTCACTAGCACGTCGTTGAGTTGTAGTAGACGTTCGCGGTCCGGGCGCGTGCTCAATTGCGAATCGACCTCCGGAAAATCGAGCCGGTCTTTTCCGGTGCAGGTTTCGTAAAGAAGTTTGCCCAGACTGTAAATGTCGGCACGCGGCGTGCCCGGCCCTTCCGGCGGGATGTAACCTTCCGTGCCAACGAATGAACGCTGTCCGCTGGCCGCCACCAATCCGATGTCGGCCAACTTCGGTATGCTTTCGCTGAAATGATGTTTGACGGTTTGATATCGCGATGGCTTAGCCCGCGTTTGTGCAATGCTTCAAGCGCTTCCGTTAACGAAAGCCCGAGCATTATCGATTCGTCGGCGGAGAAGCGTTTGTGTCGCGCGAGATCGGTTTTCAATGTGCGCGGTTCGTAGCTGCCAATATCGATCTTGCGTCCGTCCAAATGATCGTCCGCCAACTCCATGCTGTAGTAGAGATACTCGGTGGTCCGTCCGACGTGCAGGATGTTGATAAAGCCGGCATGCCCTCGAGAGATCGGCTCGAAAGCTGACATCCCTTCGAATTCCCGAAAAAACGCGCGCTCGCTTTCGAACGTGCTGCGGTAGACGACTTTCACTGCGCGAAATGCGCCGGTCACCGTCCGCGCCAGCCAAATCTCACCGTAAGCGCCGCGCCCGATTACGCGCAGCAATTCGTGATCGGGAATGATTGGTATCTGAGCCTTAACCTCGTCGGGAATGGGCGATTTTACACAAGCAGCGGAGGCGAAGCAATTCCGGGGAGCGCACGCGTCCTCGCGTGCTGGTTTCGGCGTCCCGCCGAAACGAACTTCCTCTTGAAACTCGTTGCTCATCGAACATTGAGGCTCAGAAGAAAAGTTCACGAAGGCCAGAGGCCTTCGCCGGCACGCGTGACGCGTGCGCTCCTCAGACCCAGACCCAGACCCATCACCGGCCCCTCTTTTCCAAGGCTCTTACTTCCTTCTTCAACAGCGCGCCGACGCGATGTCGCGCCAGATACACCTGGCCGATATTGACTCCCAATCGCGCGGCAACTTTCTGTGCCGGCCATTCCTTGCGTACATAACAATCAAAAATCTGAAACTGCTTCGGCTCGATTTGCTTTTTCACCCGCGTGATCGCTGCCTCAAACAAATTCTCCTTCCACTCCGTTTCCCAGACGGCATCCAAATCAATGCCGTGCGAATCGGGGATACGCTCGATTGTTGCCGTCGCGCGGTCGTCGGATGAACGAGGACGTTTCGGATTGCCGGGTTCGCGTTTGCGAAACTGATCGGCAATTCGCCAGCGCGTGATCTGCAAGAGCCAGCCTTTAAACGAACCAATTGCCGGATCGTATTTCAACTTGTCGATGCTCTTCGCAACCGTGATCACGGTTTCCTGCACCACTTCCTGTGCTTCAGCATCCGTGAGACCGGATCGGCGCGCGGCTGAGTAGATCAGCTTCGAGTACGTGTCGAAAAATTCCTGCCAGCGCAGGTGATCGCCCCAATCGGCCAAACGCTCGACCAAGCTGCGCCGCGTCCCGAGCAAGCTGGGCTGTTTCACATCGATGTTTTTAACTGTTGCCGCCAACCACGGCAACCAAGGAGCGGCGGTCTCCAGACCGCCGTTTCAATCACACGGCGGCTCGGAAGCCGCCGCTCCTTGTTTTTTTCTGAAAGATTTTCGCGAGGCGCCCGTATTCCCCTTATGAACACGCCCGAGTTCCTCTCAAACCTGAACAAATCCACCTCGAAGATCGCTCACGCACTGCGGCGATTTGTTGAGCTGATTTTCGGAAACATTTCCTGGCGACCACCGGGTTGGCTGAGTCGAAGCCTTGACGGGTGCAGCCGCTTCGGACGCGCTCATCCGAGGCTAATCGCGGCGGGGTTGATCGGGATTTTTCTGATTTCCTGCGGCGGAGCGTGGACCTGGAAGTGGTATTCGCATCTGCCAAAACCGAGAAAAGTTTCGGCCAAGATCGTTCCAATTGAAGTCACCAAACTGGAGAAAGAACTGAAGTTCCCGCGGCTAGTAGTTTATTTCAGCGAATCTGCAGCGCGCCTGGAAGACTTAAAAAAGCCATCTGTGCAAGGCGTGCGACTCGAGCCGAACTTGAACGGCGCATGGCACTGGGCTCAGGCCGATATTCTCGTGTTCGAACCGAGCGAAGACTGGCCGGCAGATCAGAAATTCAGAGTCGTCTTCAACAAAAATTTCTTCCCGCGGCACGTCTTGATGGAGCGGCTCGCCTATGAAACACGCACCCCGCCATTCTCGATCGCGATTAAAGAACTGGAAATTTACCAGGACCCGACAAACCCAACACGACGCGAAATCAGTTCGACCTTGGAGCTGACGCACGCGGTCGATCCCGGCGAATTGGAGCGACACGTCCAACTCAAGATGGTCGGCGGTTCAAACATTTTTCCGCCTAACGACCCGGCCCCGCATTTTACAACGAGCTACGGGTTACATCGTCGCATCGCTTACATCCACAGCTCGCAAATCCTCCTGCCAGAGCACGAGGATTTTCTCAATTTAACGGTGACGAAGGGTCTTCGTTCTGCGCAAGGCGGTGCGCAGACGCGGGACGCAATCGAGCAGAAACTCCGGATCCCGTCTGTCGCGTCGATGTTTCAGATCGATTCCATTCAAACCACTGTCGCGCGCAACAAAAACGGTGAGCCTGAGCAATTGATCGTGCTGACCACTACCGCCGACATTAGCACCCGCGAATTGTCGAAAGCTCTCCAGATCCGGTTGCTCCCCAAACGCAAACTTTCCGACGCCGAAAAAGCCGCCGAAGTCGAGACGGAAGGAGACCTCGACGAGACGTCCGATGACTCCGCTGCATCGAACGAAGAAACTGATTCCGATGATGATTCAGTGGGATCGCTAGTAAAAGAAACCGAGCTTTGGAAAAGTGCGACCGATGTTCCCGATGATGTTTTCGACGCTGCACGTCCAACGGCATTCGCGCCGATGGAGTCCGAAAAGCCGCTGGGTCGGCAGCATGCATTTCGAGTGCGCGTTGAAAGCGATGGCGAGCTTTACGTCCGCGTGAACAAAGGCGTGCGGGCCTTCGGCGATTTTCCTTTAAGCGAAGATTACAACGCCGTTGTCGCCGTTCCAACGTTGCCGCGCGAAGTCCAGATCGAAGGCCAGGGCGGTCTGCTTGCGCTCAATGGCGAACGAAAGCTGTCGATCCGCTCTCGCGGACTCAGCGCAATCGAATACGAGATTGCGCGCGTCGCTACGGCGCAGATCAATCATCTGGTCAGCCAAACTGAGGGAAGATTCGAGCATCCGCATTTTCGCGACTCCGAGCTCTTCAATGAGGAAAACATTTCCCGCATCGCCCTCGAACAGCAGGGCATCGCGCTCGAGAACAAATGGAAAGCAAACTATTCGGCGATCGAGTTTTCCGAGCATCTGCGCAAGCCGGCGGACGGCGGCAGCGAGCGCGGTCTGTTTTTCGTGACGGCGCGCGGTTGGGATTCAGAAAAGAAAAAAGCGATCAAAGCGGTCAGCGACTCACGTTTCATCCTCGTCACCGACACCGGGATCCTGACGAAGAGAAACGCTGACGGCAGCCACGATGTTTTTCTCATATCAATCAAAGAAGGGACGCCGCTACCGAATGTGGTTGTCGATCTTTTGGGCAAAAACGGTATTCCTATTCAAAGCGCTACGACCGACGCCAATGGCCACTGCGCGTTCGGATCGGTCGCGAAATCAACGCGGGAGAAAACGCCGGTCGCATTCGTAGCGCGTAACGGGGATGACGTATCGTTCATTCCGTACAATCGCGAAGATCGGCAACTGAACTTTTCGCGGTTCGACATCGACGGCGCGGACAGTGTTCTACCAGAAAACCTCGATGCATTCGTGTTCACCGAGCGGGGTGTTTACCGGCCCGGCGACGACGTTCACATCGGCATCGTCGTGAAGCAGCGCAACTGGAATGGCAAGCTTGGAGGGCTTCCGATTGAAACCGAAGTAGTAGACGCGCGAGATCACCCTGTTCAAACCAGGAAAATCAATTTGCCCGACAGCGGATTCACCCAGCTGACTTATCAAACGGCTAATGACTCGCCGACCGGCCTCTACATCTTCAATGTTTACCTCGTTAAGAACAGTAAACGCTCCACGTTGCTCGGTTCGACCACGGCGAACGTGAAAGAATTTCTGCCGGATCGAATGAAAATCGAGACGCGGCTTTCGCAAAATGCACCGCGCGGCTGGATCCAGCCAAAGGAAATGCGCGCCGCGGTTGTGCTCGCAAATCTTTATGGAACGCCGGCAACCGATCGCAAGGTAACCGCGCGCCTGGAGCTGGCGCCCAGCGCGTTCTCTTTCTCAGAATTTCCAAAGTACGTCTTTTTCGATCCGCTTTTCGACGAGAAGAAAGAACGGCATGAACAGACGATCGAGCTTGGTGAGAATAAAACCGACTCTGGCGGCCAAACAGAATTTGATTTGCAGCTCGAGCGTTTCGCCGACGCGACTTACTCCATGCGTTTGATTGCGGAAGGATTCGAGGCGGAAGGCGGCCGCAGTGTCACGGGCACAGTAGACGCGCTCGTTTCAGCTTTGCCCTATGTGATCGGCTGCAAACCCGACGGCGACTTGCGTTACATCGAGATGGATAAACCGCGCACGGTCGATCTTATCGCCGTCGATCCGCAGCTCAATCGCATCGCGCTGGCAAACGTGACTGCGAACGTCATCGCGCAGGAACAGGTGTCCGTTCTGACCAAGCAGGAGAACGGCAATTTTGCTTACGAGTCGGTTTTGAAAGAGCGCGTCGCGAAATCTGAAAAGATTTCCGTCTCTGCAAACGGCCTTCACTACACGCTCCCCACGGACGAGCCAGGTAATTACGTGTTTGAGTTGCGCGACGATCAGGACCGGCGTCTAGCCAAGTTGCAATTCTGCGTGATTGGCCGCGGCGCAGTTTCGCGGTCACTCGAAAAGAATGCCGAGCTGCAAGTCAAACTTGACCGCGCGCAGTACAACAGCGGCGACGAAATCGCGATCAGTATCACTGCTCCTTATGCTGGTAGCGGACTAATTACTATCGAGCGCGACCGCGTTTACACGCAGCAATGGTTCCACACGGACTCGGCTAGCAGTGTCCAACACATTCGTGTTCCAGAAGATTTCGAAGGCAGTGGTTACGTCAACGTCGCGTTCGTCCGCGCACTGGATTCGAAGGAAATTTTCGTGAGCCCGCTGAGCTACGGCGTCGTGCCATTTACCGCGAACAAAGAAAAGCGAAGGCTCAATGTTGAAATTAACGCATCGGCCAATGCGAAACCGGGCGAATCATTGCACATCAATTACAAGACAGATCGGCCCAGCAAGATCGTTATCTTCGCCGTCGATGAAGGAATTCTTCAAGTCACCGATTACAAAACGCCGGACCCGCTCGGGTTTTACTTCCGCAAATGCATGCTGCGCGTCGACACAGCACAGATTGTCGATCTGATCATTCCTGAATTTTCGCTGCTGCGCTCAGTGTCGGCGTTCGGCGGCGGCGGTGACATCCAACGCCTGAATCCCTTCAAGCGAGTCACGGAAAAGCCAGTCGTGTTTTGGTCGGGCATCGTCGATGCCGACAGCACTAAGCGCGAAGTCGTTTATGACGTGCCTGATTATTTCGATGGCACGCTGAAGATCATGGCTGTCGCGATCGCGGACGATGCGGTGGCTTCGGGCGAGCGCGAGACACTGATTCGCGGGCCATTTGTAATTACACCGAGCGTTCCGGTGCTCGCTGCGCCTGGAGACCATTTCGACACCGGCGTGACCGTTGCCAATAACGTCGAAGGCTCCGGCCCGAACGCCGAGATCGAACTGCGCGCGCAAACCAATGAGCAACTATCGATCGCGGGCGGCGCGTCGCAGACGCTGCATATTGCTGAAGGCCGAGAGCAAACAGCGATCTTTAAGTTCCGTGCAACGGACAAGCTCGGCTCCGGAGAAATCACGTTCATCGCGCGTGCAAACGGCCAGCAAACAAAACGGCGCGCTACACTGAGCGTGCGGCCCCCTGTCCCGTACATGACTGACGTGCGCAGCGGCAGCTTTAAAGAGAGGATCGAAATCCCCCTGACTCGCGAGATGCATCCGGAATTTCGCAAACTCGACGCGACCGTCTCAGCGCTGCCGCTCGGTCTCGCGCGCGGTCTCGATGCGTACCTGAAAGATTTTCCGTTCGGCTGCAGCGAACAAATCACCAGCGGCGCGTTCTGCCGATTGACGCTGGCTGATGAAACCGACTTTGGTTTGAGCCGCGCCGAGATCAATAAGCAACTCGAACGCACGTTTGGCGTCCTCGCGCGCCGTCAAAATGACCAAGGGGGTTTCGGTTACTGGGTGCCGGAGACCGGCGATTCAATCAGCTTCGTCTCGGCGTATGTGATGGATTTTTTGAGTGAATCGAAAGCCGCGGGATTTGTGCCGCCGCCGGAAATGTTTGCGCGCGGCCTGCGCAATTTGCAAAAAATGGTGACGCGCGACCCGACAGACTTCGCTGATGCGCGCACGGTCGCTTACGGGATTTACGTTCTCACACGCGAAGGTGTTATCACGACAAACTACATCTTGAACCTCCGCGATTGGCTCGAAAAACATGAGCACGATCGGTGGCAGAAAGATATCACGGGCGTTTACCTCGCCGGTGCGCTGCATCTGCTTCACAAAGACGCTGAGGCTGAACGTTTGATCGACAGCTACAAGATGCATAATCGCGACACGATTGAGCGCGACGATTTCTGTCAGCCGCTCGGCATGAATTCGCAATACATCGCCGTGATCGCTCGCGAGTTCCCCGCGCGGCTACGCAAAATCTCAGCCGAGCAATTCCAACACATTCTCAAACCGATCGGGGATGGCGATTTCAACACGCTTTCCTCTGCTTATGCAGTGCGTGCTTTAAAGGCCTACTCGCATGCAGTAGCGCAAAACCCACCGGACCTAACGATCACCGAGGTACGCAAGGATAAAAAGGAGGCCCGTCGCGCCACGTCACATTTCAGTAATGGCGCAAATCGCGCTGTCGCTCATGTTGCTTTTCGCCGCCGGATTATTCTTCCGTGGCGCGCTCAAGGCAGCTGGCCTTAATCCGGGGTTTGTCGCGCGCGGCGATATCATTAGCGAGTTCGATTTCAGTTTGATTAAGAAAGCGCCGGCCGATTCACGTCGCTTGATCTTCGACATGGTACGACGCGTACGAGAATTGCCCGGAGTAACCGCGACGGCCACCGGAACCATGCTGCCGTATTCCGATTTCACCAGCGCGCGCCGCGTTATTCGCACAAAAGACGCCATGCCTAACGACCCAAAGGCGCCGGATCCGAGCGTCAATTCACTCTTTACCGCGATCACGCCCGGTTACTGCGAGGCGCTCGGCATAAAACTGCTACGAGGCCGAGATTTCACCCAGAACGAATCCGAAAACAAGGATGCGCGGCGCGTGGCGATGATCGACGAGGAAATGGTGAAGAAACTTTTTCCGAACGAAGACCCGATCGGTCAGCACATTCGCTACAGCAACCCGCCGAAAGATGGCTCGCCTAACGACATGGAAGTCGTCGGTGTCGTGAGCAAACACCGGCATAGCGTTGACAACGATTCTCTCGTCTGCCGTTTATTTGTGCCGTTGGCGCAGGGATACAGCGACCAAACCTTTCTGCACGTTCGGCTCAACACAGAGGATCGCCATGCGGTCGCCGCGTTTATTCCGACGCTTCGACAAACGTTGCGCGAGATCGAGCCCGATCTGCCGCTGCTGCAGATGACCCCATTTGTGGACCTGATGGAGAGGTCGCCCAACCTTTGGATCATTAAACTTGGGGCCACTCTCTTCGGCGCTTTTGGTGCGATCGCGCTTATCTTAGCCGTCGTCGGTGTTTATGGCGTAAAAGCTTATGCCGTGGCATGCCGGACCCGCGAAATCGGCATACGCATGGCTCTGGGTGCACATCGGCGTGACGTATTCGCCCTTATTATGCGACAGGGCGCGATGCAAACGGCGCTGGCGGTTGGCGCGGGCCTCCTTCTTTCACTGGCTGCAGGGCGCGTCCTGGCCAAAATCCTGTATGACGTGAGTCCGAGCGATCCGTTGGCGCTGGTTACGGCAACTTTGATGCTCGCGAGTGCGGCGCTTCTTGCTTGTTTCTTCCCGGCTAACCGCGCCACTCGCGTGAATCCGATGACGGCGCTGCGAACCGAGTAACGGCTACTGTTTCGGCTTAACGTCCATTGACCGGCTCTTTAAGAATCCCGGTCGTGATGAGCTTACCTTACCAGGTTCCTTCTCTCGGTAACCCGACGTTAACGGACACAATCTTCATGATCCCGCCACTCGGCGCGGGAAGCGCTACGGAGCTTTGCGCTGCATCTGAACGGAGAAAGGATGTAATTCCGCGGTCATTAGTTTGGAGACGACCGCAGGGTCGCTCTCCACAAATTTCTGGGCGGCTGCTTCATCGGCCGCCCTAAAGATCGCAATGCCAAATGTCTTATCGCCTGGCTCTTGGGTGCGTCCAGCCAGAATCAACTCACTGGATTTTGCTGCTTCCTGGAATCGAACGAAGTGTCGATCCAACGCTGCGTTATCCTCCTTCGTCCACTTCTTGTCGTCGTACAAACGTGGGACGAGTCTTAGCACGTAGATAAACTCTTTCAGGTTGCCGGGTTGGGGGTTCGCGTTTTCAAGAGCCATTGCGAAGGGATGCAAATCTGCGGTCATTAATCCGGCCGAGATGAAAGGGTCGGCTTTCACGAACGCGCGTGCGGCTGCTTCATCGGCTGCCCTAAAGATCGCAATGCCAAACATCTTATCACCTGGCTCTTGTGTGCGTCCCGCCAGAATCAGCTGTCCGGATTTTGTGGCTTCTTGGAATCGAACGAAGTGTCGATCCGACGTTGCGTTATCTTGGCTTGTCCACTTCAAGCCCTCGTACAAACGTGGCACGAGTCTTTGCACATAGATAAAATCCTTCTGCTTACCGGGTTCGGGAGTCTGCTTGCTTGGTTTGGGAGTCTGCGCGTCCAACGAATGGCTCACCGCGCAAATGCAAAACATCAAGATGAATAATGGGCAGAATCGGTTGTTCATATCGTGGTGAGTTACGTTCCGCGCGTGCCGAACTTTCTGCAAGATTTCTTCGCTTGAATTCTAAATTTGCTTTCGTCGGTAACTCCGAAAGCGTTCGCGATGAAAAACGGCGTTCTTTCCTGCTTTTCTGGTTTCCTGAGTCGTAGATTCTTATGGGTGACAAAATTTGTCTAATCAGTTCTCGAATCGCAGATTGAGAGTTACACGCCGGGTACTATTCATTCGATGAAACGCTGATACTTTGTCGGGCAAACGGATTTGACTCCCGCCGCCTCGCGATATCTTCTCCGCCTAAGTCATCATACATTAGAATATCCCGCACATCATGATCCAATCCTCACGTCTTCCTTCGCTTCTCCTTTCCGCTTTGTTAGCACTTCCCTTCATCGCGGGCCTGCTCCTACCCCGCAGCCTGCAGGGGGCGGACGAAAAAAAAATCGAGTTCCCCTCGGCCAGCCAGCACGCGGTGGTAAAACAGCGTGTCGGGTTGACCGATATCGAGGTGGATTATTCACGCCCTAACAAGAACGACCGCGAGATCTTCGGCGGCCTGGTGCCTTACGGGAAGCTCTGGCGCACGGGCGCCAACGCCGTCACCAAAATTAAGTTTAATAGAGCAGTAACGCTCGGCGGCAAGGAGATCCCGGCCGGTGAGTACGCACTCTTCACGATTCCGACAGCGAACGAGTGGACCATCATCGTTTCGAAGGACGCGAAGGTGCAGAGCGCTGCCGATTATAAGCAGGAGAACGACGCCGCTCGTGTCATGGCGACGCCGGAGCCCTTTCCGGTCACAATCGAGACGTTCACCATCGCGCTAGCTGATGTGAAGGGCGCTTCCGCGACGCTTAATTTCCTTTGGGATAAAACACGCGTGCCGGTGAAGTTGACCACGGATGATGTCGAGCAAGTAAACAAGCAACTCGATGCGGCCGTGAGTGCAGGGACTTCGCTCGACGCGCGGACCGCCTATCAAGCCGCGGCCTTCTATTACGACAATAACAAGAACATGAACCAGGCGGGGAAGTGGATCGACCAGGCGCTGGAGAAGAACCCAGACGCCTACTTCATGCATTACAAGAAGGCGCAGATTCAGGCGAAGCTTGGGAACAAGAAAGAAGCCGCCGCCTCGGCGCAAAAGGCGATCGACATCCTGAAGAAAGACAAAGCGCCGGATGAGTCCGCGATCAAGAACGCGCAACAGATCATCGACAGCTCGAAGTGAGGATCGAGGCCGCTTGGCCTCATCCGGGAGCTTGAACTGAGCAACCCTGCGGCGTGGGTGGTTAACAAAGCCGGTTCGAATTGGGGCTGTTATGAATGGAAGGAAGCTCGCTGCTGGAAACTATGTCATGAGCGTGATAAGCGAAGGCAAGACTGCCAGTATCCTCGTCACCATCAAGTAGCGTTTGTGCGCGAAAACGATTTATTTTTCGCGGTCGATCCGAAGGGTTTTACGATTGAGACCGCGCGTTCAGGTCGCTTTCTTCGTGACCGTGCCCTACGCTGGATTCGTCGAAGCCAGTGCGCTCACCGCAGCAACTAACGCCAAACTTCTAACGGTTGCCCTTGTTTCCTGCGGTGCCCGTGCCGCCTGAGGTGGGTTTGGAGGTGCCCGTCACACCGCTACCGCCTTTCACATCCTTTATCGGCTGCAGGTCACGAATTTTAGCCTTCTTAAGTCGGCGCCAAACGGAGTGAACTACATTGATATTCGGCGTTTGTTCCTCCATGGCCGCTGTAGAGCTTAACGAACTGACAGAATACTCGCAACATTTATAGCTATTAACTTTGAACTTCATCCGTATACATGCGCGTTGCGATGGTGTTGTTTATCAACAATCGCTCCAGCGATTCCCTAAGTCGCTCCCGGGACCGGGGTGACCGAGAGACTCGACTTTCTTGCTAAAATGCGGTAGAAACCTGCTCTTGATGTCGAGCACAGAGTCAGTTTCGCCTTACGATGTGATCGTGTGCGCGTGCGGAACTCGGGAGTATACGGCGGACGATGCTGTCGATGCGGCTATTTTCCGGGGAGAACTCGAGGAAAAATGGCAGGCTTTTCTCCGCCACGTCGCCGCGGAAGAACGTGCAGACGAATTGGACTTAGAGTTGGACGAGTTGGCCATTTCTGCTGCGGCCGAAGAGTTTCGTTATCGCCATGATCTGATCACGGCGGAGGAGACGGAAAGATGGCTGTCAAATCGCGGCCTTACATTTGAAGACTTCAGCGATTACTTCGCCCGCCAGGATTGCGTCCGTGCCGTTGATGAATCCTTTTCTTCCGAGCAAATTGCATATACATCCGCGGCTCGGGAGTTGCGCCACTTGTTCCTAGCAGAGTTGATTTTCTCCGGGGTGCTAGAGGACATGACCAATAAACTCATGTGGCGTCTGGCCGCGCGCTGCGCTGGAAAAGAGCCTACACCGGACGCGATCGCCGCCGAACAGCGGAAATTCTTGCACCGGATTCGCATTGAACCAGCGCAGCTGGCCTATTGGCTGGAGGAAATGGGCCGCGATTCGGAGTGGTTGAATGAAATGCTTGCGATCGAGGCGGCGTACGCGGCGCATTGCGATGCACTGCTGGTCCCCGAAGCACGCCAAAGTGAATTGATGGCTCTGCGATTGCGCCTGACACGATTTGAAATCGAACTGATTGAGTTGGAATCGCACGATGCCGCGCAGGAAGCGCTGTTTTGTGTACGGGAGGATGGGATGTCACTGGAGGAAGTTGCGACTGAGGGGCGTTATCCTTATCGACGAGCGAACTTTCTTCTGGAAAACCTCCCGGCGGATGCGCAGCAGAAATATTTAAGCGTCTCGGAAGGGGACCTATTGGAACCGATGCCGCACAGCGACGGATTCGAACTCTGTCGCGTTATCAAAAAAGTCGAGCCGCGACTCGAGGATCCAACCGTCAAATTACGCATCGACCAGCGACTGCTTAACCAGTATTTTTCAGACCTGACGACCAAATATACGTACCCACGGCTGAGCATTCCTGTTTCAATGGAATGAAAATCCAAGACAGCGAAATTCTGCGGCGTTCATCGTTGTTCCGCTTTGTTTCCGATGAACATTTTGAGGCGATCGAGCCACTCCTGCAGGAAGAACATTATGAATTCGGCGAAGTGATCGTAAAACAAGGCGATCCGGCCAATTCATTTTACGTTCTGACAAGCGGGCGCGCGCGTGCCCTGAAGATCAAGCCGGATGGTGAGGAAATTCCATTGGGAGTACTAAAGCCGGGGGACTCTTTCGGGGAGGCTGCGTTAGCCGAGGGCGGAATACGAAACGCGAACGTGCGCTGCAGCACTGCCGTCGATGTCCTGCGGATCGATCGCGATGACTTTCTTCAACTCGTCCGCCGCGTACCCGACTTAAAACAGTATATCGAGTCAACCGGTCGCAACCGCGCTCTCCAAAGTTTTCTTTATCAGTTCAGCAATTTCGGCCGATTGCCGGCTCCCGTGTTGCGCGGGATGATCGACAAGCTAACCCCGGTCACATTTGAAAAAGGCAATCTGATTATTCGAGAAGGGGACAACGCCGGGCCGCTTTATGTAATCGAGAAGGGACGGGCGCGCGCATTCGCTGGCTTGAACGGGCGAGAGCGCAATCTCGCATTCTATCGCGAAGGCGATTTTTTTGGTGAATTGTCGATCCTAAACGACTCGCCGCGCGCGGCATCGGTAGAAGCATTCACAGACTGCCAATTGCTTTCCCTTGAACTGAAGTCCGTACGAGATCTCCGCCGGCGGTTTCCGGAATTCGACAAATTGTTGAGCGAGCGGCTAGCCCGTTATGAGGCAAAAACCGAGGCGCGTGTTCCGCTCGATTTCACGACGGAGCTGCTCCCTGCCGAAACACAGGTACACGATAAAGTACAGCTCGACGGCCAGCAGCCCCCGAAGGAGACCAATGGTCAAGAAGAGCCGTTCGCCGACGAGCGAGGCCTGTTCCGCAAGCGCGGGAATCGCCTTCGAAAGATCGACCATATCATGCAGATCGACGAGATGGATTGCGGTGCGGCCTGCCTCGGAATGATCTGCCGACACTTTGGTCGCAAGGTTAGCCTGGCACGGATTCGACAGCTCTGTCACACGGCGACCGATGGCACCAGTCTAAAAGCGATTTCCCGGGCCGCCACCGAACTTGGGTTGGCGGCGCGTCCGTTGAAAATCTCGCAGCGCAATCTCCCGCTTATGCCGCTTCCAGCGATAGTGCACTGGGAGGGCAACCATTGGATCGTGCTCTACGACGTTGATGAGCAATTTGCACGTGTCGCCGATCCCGCGCTCGGGCTACGCAAAGTTCCGCGAAAGGAATTTGAAACGAAGTGGACTGGTTACGCAGCACTGTTCGATTACACACCAGCATTCGAACAAGCTCCGGAAAGCAAGCCAACACTGGCTTGGGCTCTGCCGTTCCTTTCGCGGTTCAAAGTGATGTTGCTGCAGGTGCTTGGGCTGGCGATCGCTGTGAGTTTCCTGCAATTGCTGTTTCCCGTGTTCACCCAAATCGTGGTCGATAAAGTCATCGTCGAAAATGACGTCGGCCTGTTGAAAATAATTCTGCTCGGCATGCTCGCAGCCCTTGTTTTCGTCCAGCTTGCCACGCTTGCGCAGGAATACTTGCTGGCATTTGCCGCCGTCCGTCTTGATACGGCAGTTCTCGATTTCTTGAGCCGAAGACTCTTGTCTCTACCGATGAGTTACTTCACGAATCGTCGAACAGGGGACATTCAACGCCGGCTCGAAGGTGCGAGGCAAGTTCGGCAATTGGCCGTGCAACAGGGAGTTGGCGCGCTGCTGGCAGTCGTTTTCCTCCTAGGCGCACTCGTTTTAATGGCGATGTATAGTCCACTACTGACCATCGCGTTTCTGGCAACAACGCCTTTGTACGTGGGGCTAATGATTTTTTCGGTGAAGGTGTTGCGCCCCCTTTATCACGGGGTGGAAGAAAGTCAGGGCAAATACAGTTCGCATCAAATCGATGCGATCAAGGGGATCGAGGCTGTAAAAGCCGCAGCCGCCGAGAGCTCATTTCGTGACACTATGCTCAACGAGTTTCTCTCGGTCTCGCAAAAACTTTTCAAGGCGACGTTCATCGTGATGTCGTACGAGAGCGTCTTGCAAACTATTGGTCTCCTGTCTACTGCGATTTTCCTGTGGGTCGGTGCCATGCAAGTCATTCACGGCAACTTGAGTGTCGGTGGTTTTGTTGCGTTTAGCTCGCTCACTGCAATGGCATATGCAGGGATTTTGCGAGCCCTCGGAGTTTGGGACAACGTCCAGCTCGCTTCTGTCCTGCTGAATCGTCTGAATGACATTTTCGAACAGGAGCCGGAGCAGGGTCATGATCGCTCTCGACTCGTCCCCGTACGCAGCCTCGAAGGGCGCATCGAGTTGCGCGGAGTCAGTTTCAAGTATGGCGGACCTGAATCGCCGGACATCCTAAAGGAGATCACGCTCGATCTTTTGCCCGGACGCACGGTGGCATTCGTTGGCCGCAGCGGAAGCGGTAAGACAACGCTCGTCAAATTGATCGCAGGCCTGCTTGAGCCTACGGAAGGCACAATCTTTTTCGATAATGTCGATTTGAAGACTCTGAATTATCACGACGTCCGACGGCACATCGGGACCGTTCTTCAGGACAATCACATGTTTAACGACACAATCGCGCGGAATATTTCGTTTGGCGATCCTGAGCCGGACGTCGATCGCGTCCTTGCAGCAGCCCAAGCTGCCGCGGCCCACGAATTCATCATGCGCTTGCCGCTCGGTTACGAGACAAAGATTGGAGAATCAGGGATTTCCCTGTCCGGCGGTCAGAAGCAACGCATAGCCATCGCGCGAGCGATCTATAACAATCCGCCGGTGTTGATCTTTGACGAGGCAACGAGCGCCCTGGATACAGAGTCCGAACGCGCGATCCAGGATAACCTCGGCCGATTGCTCGCCGGGCGCACCACAATTGTAATTGCGCATCGTTTGAGCACCATTCGAGAAGCGCATTCTATCGTGGTGATCGAAAAAGGCAGTGTCGCCGAGATTGGCACCCATGATGAGTTAATGGCGCAGCGTGGCTTGTACTACTATCTTTCGAGCCAGCAACTCGGGATCTAAACAAGATTTCCGATGAGCGCTCAATTAACTCAACGTGACTCACTCGACGCCCAACCCGAGCTAGCACCACAGGAGCCGCCTCCCTGGGTCATTCGCTGGACAGCCTGGCTGTTAATTGCGGCGTTTCTCTCTGCCTTGCTGATCGCTTTTGTAATGCGATTGCCGGAAACGGTTGATTGCCGCTTCGTTCTAATACCCGCAACGGGGGCTGATCCGATTCAGTCTCCGCGGCTGGCGATAATTAGCCGGGTAGTAGTCGAGGAAGGACAACCTGTAAAAGCCGGCGACGAGTTGTTTGTTCTACGCTCTGATGAGATCGGCGGCTGGGATACACAGTTTCGCACGCTCAACGAAGACTTACGGTCAAAGCAGGAAAGCCTCAACCGAAACGAGACCGCTTTCGCCGCACAACTTGGAATTAAAAGCGAAGAGATCGAGCAGGCCAAAAGCGAGGTAAAGTTTCGCGAAAACCACGCGGGGACCAGCCGCGAGTTAGTTACACGAATGGAGAAACTAGCCAAGCAGGGCGGGGAATCGGAGATCGATCTTATAAAGCTGAAGCTGGATTTGGCCGGGTCAGAGAAAGATTTGAGCGTTGCTCAAAGGACCTTGCAGCAGGTCACCCTTGATCGCGAGCGAATGGAAACCGAGCACGCTCGCCTGCGAGGTGAGGAACAGTCTGAAATTGAAAAGCTAAAGATGCGTACCGGGGCTCTGAAAACAGACCTGGAAAACTCTCAACACAATCTGTTGACGATTCGCAGTCCCTACGAAGGCGTGGTTATTTCAATGGACCAGCGAACCGCAGGCAGTTTTGTTCAGCAGGGACAAGTGCTTTGCCAGTTGGCGCCGAAAGGTTCGAAGCCACGCGCTCGCATGATGTTAAATGAAGCCGGTCTCCCCAGGCTCGCTGTGGCTCAGCGCGTCCGGTACTTTTTCGAAGCGTTTCCTTACCAACGTTACGGTACCATAACCGGAAAGGTCGACTTGATCAGTCCATCGACCGTTACTACCACTGAAGGATCCCGTTTCGTTGCACTAGGATCACTCGATAGTTATGAAATCTCTTCGCGAGCAGGACAAGCTCTGCCTCTGCGCGTTGGAATGAAGGGCGACGCGCACGTCATTGTCGGTAGCCGGACGCTGATTGAATATGCATTTGAACCGATTCGGCGATTACGTGAGAGCATAAGGCAATAACCATTGATGCAGGCACGGCCATCCAAGTTAAGGCTCGAAAATCTAACTACGAGCAATGACGCCATGGCGCGTTGTCTCCAGTTGGCCGCGCTCGCCGCGAGGTCAGAGGTCCCAGTTGTGCTGCTCGGTGAGACTGGCACAGGCAAAACCTTGCTTGCCCAGGCCATCCATAATTCATCAGAGCGAGCAAATCGCCCATTCATCGCATTTAATGCCTCGGCGATTAGCGACACGTTGCTCGAGAGTCAGTTATTTGGTCACGAACGCGGAGCTTTCACCGGCGCACAACAAACCGTTAAAGGAAAGTTCGAACTCGCCAATGAAGGCACGCTTTTTCTAGATGAAATCTCGGAAATGAGTCCACTGGCACAGGTAAAAATCCTGCGCGTTCTGGAGTACGGCGAGTTTGAGCGCCTCGGCTCCGAACGAATGCTCACTTCCAATGCGCGAATTATCTGCGCGTCGAATTGTTCGTTGCGAGAACGCGTGCGGCTGGGAAAACTTCGAGAGGACCTGTATCAGCGACTCAACGGCCTTACTCTGCTTATTCCTGCGCTTCGAGAGCGGTTCGAGGAGCTCCCGGCATTAATTGCTGCGGAATTGCAAGCTGCCGGGGCTAAAGAAGGCAAAAACATCACAGCCATCCATCCTGAAGCGATGGAGAAGCTGCTTCGTCACGAATGGCCCGGTAATCTGCGCGAACTGAGCCACACGGTCCGAACGATGACTCTTTTCTGCAACGGTTCCGTGATTCTACCCGAGCACGTCGTTTTCCCTTCGGATCTCAAGCCCGATCGCGCGCCCACAGGAACTGACAAACCAGCGCCCCGCCCTGCGGGCAATCATCACGATCCTGACGTGGGTACTGACCTCTCGCTCGAACACGCGATGCAACGGCATGTTCGATTCGTTTATGATCAAGCAAATCAAAACCAGCGGCGCGCGGCACGATTACTCGGTATTTCTCGCTCGACGCTCTCTCGCTATCTCCGAGACATGCTCAAAAATAAAGCACCATTGGTCTAAATTTGAGGCGATACGGCGTCATAATGAAGTTGGAATTTCGTTTAACCGGGAGTAGCCGTTTTGGCGATCAGAGAAATAATTGGCTGCATAAACCCCTCTGGCTTAACAATAAACATAACGAGCATCTCCGCTATTGTCCCGCCCGATGGGAACTTGGCACGGATGCTGATACCAAGAGAGACACAAGGTGAATACACCGAAAAACAAAAAAAACGCGCCCGCCGCAGAATCAGGAATCACAAGGCGCAAGCGCACAAGAGATAAATTGATTCGCCTCGACGACCTGATTCCAGAAAAGGACGTTAAGGGCGGGCGTCAAATGCCTTTCGGTGTCACTGACATAAACACAACGAAAAACAACCCAAATAAATAGCTAGGAAAAATAAAATGGCACAGAGAAAAGAAACCAAGAAAACTATCAAAGTCCTTGACCTGAAACCAAAAAAAGACGCCAAAGGCGGAGTCGTCTCTAATAGGCCTGGGAATAACCAAATCAGCCGTAACCAAAACCAAGGCCGCAACCCAAACATACATATATAATCTTTCCCGGTGGTGGCCAGCGGATGACGCGCATCGAACCCGTAAAAGGAAAGAGAAAATAAAATGGCACAAAGAAAAGAAACCAAGAAAAAAGTCAACGTCCGTGACCTGAAACCAAAAAAAGATGCTAAAGGCGGCAGAGTCCCCCCTGGTGGCCACGCCATGGATCGCCCCGGCCGGGGCGACGGCGGCAAGCAGATGAACCGCCGCTGGGACGGCTAAGCAAATCCAAAAATTACTTCCCCCGTCCCCCCAGACCCCCCCCATAACAAGGTCAGGAACCGCACTGTTGGTTCGATCCCGTAGTGCAGCTCTAAACGTAGTGATCAGACTTCTTGATCAAGAGATGACCGCCCCCCACACCCGAGTAGGTATGAGAGGCGGCTGTTCCCCCCAGAACAATCGGCAAGTAAACGAGCTTCGAGCCGATGGCAACAAATTTCATTCAGCTTGATCCGGGCCGTAGCCGAGGAATCCTCTGTTGACGTCCGGGCACCGTCACCCGTTCCAACAGTGCCGCTCTTGAGCAGGTGCCGCATTCCCGACGGTTTTGGGGCGACTTTGCACTCGCCGTTCTTTTTGATCCGCACCAACTCTATCGTTGTTTGTGTTGCCAGACGTAGTCGCTGCTTTACAAAATGGCAGCGATGTCGGATTACCAACCTTCTTCGCGGCGGCCAATTGCGGCAGTGTTTCGGCGAACTGGAGATTTTGCTACCCGGTTCTGTGTGCATTACGGAATTCATCCCGATGCGATTTCGTATTTGTCGATCGTAGCGGCGCTGATCGCTGCAATTTGTTTTTGGAAATCGGGCGCGAGACGTTGGCTACTCATCATCGCGCCGCTTTTTTGTTATTTGCGGCTCTGGTTCAATATGCTCGACGGCCTGGTCGCCTTCGCGGCGGGGAAGGCGAGCCGCCGTGGTGAAATCCTAAACGATCTGCCCGATCGCATTTCCGACATCGTGATTTTCGTCGGGGTTGCGCACAGCGGGTTGATGAATCCGTTGATCGGATATTGGGCAGCAATTTTGGCGGTGCTCACCGCGTATGTGGGTCTGTTCGGAGAAGCGCTCGGCGTTCAACGCCAGTTTGGCGGAATAATGTCGAAGCCATGGCGCATGGTCGCGCTGCAAGCCGGCGCATGGCTCACGTTTTTTCTCGCGCCACAATCATCCACGACTTTCACCGTTTTGGATTGGACGTGTCTTGTCGTCATCGCTGGTTGTGTTGAAACAATCGTTGTTCGCTTGAAACGCATTACCGCCGAGCTGCAAGATAAGCGGTGATGTCGCCGCAGATCGCACTGCATGATCCTGTTTTTCATGATTACTTCTGGATCGTTTTGATTTCCCTCGCAATCGCCGGCGCGGTGCTTGGTTTTCTGCGATTCGTTTTGACAAAGGAAACCGCGTCGATGTTCAAGACGTATTGCTCGTGGATTCTCATCGCGGGAATCGGTTTCATCGTCGTTTTTTTAGGTCGCATTCCAACAATCGTCGGCGTCACGTTGCTTGCGATCTACGCTTTCAAGGAATTCGCGCACGCATCAGGATTGTATCGTGACTTGTGGATGACCGGCGCGGTTTATGCCGGAATCGTTACTGTCGGAATCGCTTCGCTAATTTCGTCTCCGCGCGGCGAAGAACAGGGCACGGGCTGGTACGGATTCTTTGTCGCCGTGCCGGCGTTCGCGATCGCGTTGATCCTGCTCATTCCGATTTTGCGCAATCGCGCTCGCGGCGAGCTGCGCCGCATATCGCTCGCCATTATCGGTTTTGTTTACATCGGCTGGATGTTCGGTCACCTCGGATTTATCGCGAACGCTCGCAACGCCTACGGCTTTATTTGCTACATTATTTTCGCGACAGGGTTAACTGACGTCGCGGCGTTTACTTTCGGGAAAATTTTCGGCCGCCATCCGTTGTGCAGCGAAATTAGTCCGAACAAGACCTGGGAAGGCGCGCTCGGAGCGCTGGGCGTTGCGATGATTCTGCCCTGGCTTCTTCGCTTCTCGTTTCCATTCTTTGGTCCGTGGCAACTAATTCTGACGGGCTTGATTGTTGGAATTGGCGGGCAACTGGGCGATCTTTCGATTAGCGTGATTAAGCGCGACATCGGCATCAAAGACATGGCTGCAACTATTCCCGGTCACGGGGGAATTCTGGATCGGATCGACAGTTTGGTTTACGCGGCGCCGTTGTTCATGCACATGGCTGGGTATTATTATCCGCTCCGATGAAAAAGTGGCTTTACGACTCGGTGCGTGATGTCGATCAAGCGCCGATTGATCGTCTGCGTCAGTTTCCGCGCGAGCCGGACATGCTCGTTTACGGATTGCGGTCGCTCGGTGCATTGATCATTCGAGGGCTGCTGCAGATCTACAACCATTTCGAAATTATCGGGCACCAAAATCTGCGGACCAACCGCTCGCTCGTTATCGTCGCGAACCATTGCAGTCATATCGACACACTTTGCCTGCTGGCGGCGTTGCCGCTGCGCAAATTGCATCGCGCGTTTCCAGCGGCCGCTTCTGATTATTTTTTCCAAAGCGTCCCGCGGCTTTGGGCCGCCGCGATACTCGTGAACGCGCTGCCGTTTGCGAGACAAGCGCGGGTTCGACAAAGCCTGTCGCTTTGCCGGGAATTACTCGCCAATCCGGGAACCATCCTGATTATTTTTCCGGAAGGCACAAGATCGACAACCGGCGAAGTTGGCGAATTTAAATCAGGAATCGGCGCTCTTGTTGCGGGATGCGACGTCGCAGTTGCGCCGTGTTTCATCGATGGATCATTTCAGGCATGGCCTAAAGGCAAACGATTTCCGCGCCCGCGAAAAGTTCGATTGGTCGTTGGAACGCCTCGCAATTATGGCAATCGCGGAACAGACAAGAACGATATCTGCGCGATTGCCGCCGAACTACGCGATGCGGTGAATCAATTGCACCCAACAAATGGAAGCCACTGAAAGAACTTTCACCAGTTGGGACAATGCCGAGCTGTTTTATCGCTCGTGGATCCCAAATAAGGCAACGGACAAAGCGCTGCTGCTGTTTCACCGTGGTCACGAACATTCCGGTCGTTGGCAGGAAACGGTCGATTCACTAGATCTTGACGACATCGCGATCTTCGCGTGGGACGCGCGCGGTCATGGACGTTCGGCGGGAGATCGCGGCGCGGCAAAGAGTCTTCACGACGTGATCAAAGATGTGGACGCCTTTGCGCGTCATGTTTCGAAGAAGTTCGGCATCCCGATCGAAAACATGATCGTGCTCGCGCATAGTCTCGCCGCCGTCGCCATAGCAGCTTGGGGCCACGACTACGCGCCGCCGATCCGCGCGATGATTTTGGCAACGGCCGCATTTCACGTGAAGCTCTACGTTCCACTAGCGATTCCAGTGCTGCGAATCGTTCGGCCGCGATTCGTAAAGAGCTACGTGAAATCGAAAATGCTCACGCACGATCGTGAACAAGTCGTTCGCTACGATTCCGATCCGTTCATCTTCCGGCAAATCGCGGTCAATGTGCTTCTCGACCTCCACGACACCTCGAAACGGTTGCTTGCCGATGCCGGTGCGATTCAAACGCCGACGCTGATGATCGGCGCAGGAAAGGATTGGGTTGTGAGTCTCAAAGCACAGCAAAAGTTTTTTGATCGCCTTTCTTCAACTCACAAACGCTTCGAGATTTTCCCAGACGCTTATCACGCGATCTTTCACGAAACGAATCGGCAGGACGTTGTCGAACTTGTTCGCGAGTTCGTTCGAGATTGCTTCGCGAAAGGGGCAACCGCGCCTTCATTGGTAAACGCCGATAAGAACGGATACACCGCACACGAACACGAGCGCTTGAAGAACAACGGCAGCGCAAAATTCGCAGTCGCTCGCGCCGGACTGAAACTTGCACGTCGATTGAGTCGTGGCATCGAAATCGGCTCGCGTTGTGGTTTCGATTCCGGTCTCTCGCTCGATTACGTCTACAGGAACGAACCGCACGGCTCGAGCGCGCTTGGCCGGCTTATCGACAAATCGTACCTGAACAGCGTCGGCTGGCGCGGCATTCGAGAACGCAAAGGGAATCTGAATAAGACTCTGAGCGATTTGATTCTGGAAGTGCATTGCGAGAATCGCCCGGTGAGAATTCTCGATATCGCCGCAGGTGCCGGCCGTTACGTGATCGAAACGATCCGCGATATGCCAGGGATTTCGATCGGTGCAACGCTTTGTGATTATAAACAGGAAAATGTCGATGCTGTGCGCGCTCTGGCCGATGAGTTAAATGTTAACGGCGCAGTAATCGCGTGCCGAGGTGACGCGTTCAATCGAGAATCTCTCGCGGGGATTCAACCGCGCGCGACGATCGGAATCGTTTCAGGTCTTTATGAATTGTTTCCGTCGAACGAGCCGGTTTTGAATTCGTTGCGCGGATTAGCCGACGCGATCGAGCCTGGCGGTTACCTCATCTACACGAATCAGCCGTGGCACCCGCAGCTCGAATTCATTGCACATGTCCTCGTTAATCGGGAAGGCGAACGCTGGATCATGCGTCGTCGGACGACGGCCGAAATGGATGAACTCGTTCGCGCCGCCGGCTTCGAAAAGATCGATATGGAAATCGATCAGTGGGGAATGTTCACGGTTTCTGTCGCGCGACGCTCCAAGTTTTAACTATCGCGTGCACGTCTCTCGTCTTAAAGCGGCTGCTATTTCTGCGGAATTGTCGGTCCTGTTTCTGGTCGTCTACAGCGGTTGCAATTGGATCACGGGACAACGCAGTCACGTCGGCTCGTTCTATTTTCAATGGGAGCGTGATATTCCATTTGTTCCTTTCATGATTCTCCCCTACATGTCGATCGATCTCTTCTTCATCGCGGCTCCGTTTTTCTGTCGAACCGAGGATGAGCTGCGGATATTTTCGCGGCGGGTCATCGCCGCGATTCTCATTGCAGGCCTTTGTTTTCTGCTTTTCCCGCTGCGTTTTGCTTTCCAGCGCCCTCACGCTAGCGGGTGGCTCGGCGCGCTCTTCGATTGGTTTCGCGGAATGGATGCGCCGTACAATCTGGTTCCATCGCTTCACGCGGCGTTCACGCTAATTCTGCTCAATAGTTATTTTCGTCATACGCGTGGTTTCATTCGCGTTGTGACGATGATCTGGTTCGTTCTGATCGCGTTGTCACCAGTTCTGACGTATCAACATCACGTCATCGACATCGTCGGTGGTTTTGCCCTGGCGGGATACTGCTTCTACCTCTTTCGCGAGCGTACCCTCGCGCCGCCGGTTATCGCGAATCGCCGCATCGGTTCGTATTACGCAGCGGGAGCGGCGGTTGTCTTGATTATGGGCGGGATCTTTTGGCCATGGGGAGTCCTGCTTCTTTGGCCAGCGATCGCTCTCGGCATCGTGGCGATCGCGTACTTCAGAGCGGGTCCGATCGTTTTTCGCAAGACTGAAGGAAAGTTGCCGTGGAGCACGCGGTTTGTGTTGGCGCCTTGTTTACTCGGTCAATATCTGTCGTTGCTGTATTACCGGAGCCAATGTCGATCGTGGGACAAGGTCACACCACAAATCTGGATTGGCTGCAAACTGGGGTGCCTTTCTGCGAACAAAGCTTTGTGCGCCGGGGTTGTCTCCGTGCTTGATTTGAGCGCTGAATTTTCCGAAGCGAAACTGCTCCGCAAAATCAATTATCGAAATATTCCCATCCTGGACCTGACTGCTCCCACCCAGGCGCAACTTGTGGAGATAAGCAAATTCATCGGCAATCACTCCCGAAACGGTGCCGTGTACGTTCACTGTAAGATCGGTTACTCGCGAAGCGTAGCGGCGGTAGCCGCTTATTTAATAATGAGTGAGAAAGTGAAGACCGCGGTAGAAGCATTCGCGATGATTCGCCGCGTTCGGCCGTCCGTTGTTATTCGACCCGAGGTGCGCTCCGCGTTGTCCGAATTCGAACATCGAATTCGTTTTTTAAGCGAGGTAGAACCCGTTTTACCTTCGTAGAAGGAAGTCGCTAGAACGCTCGGAGTTCCTGACCCGCTGTCTTGACCCTTGGGCGACCGTTGGCCCATCACTTTTTCGCGTAACCCCGCGCCCGATTTTACGCACTACCTCAGTGAACGGCCAGAAATGAGTTCTCAATGACGAGAAGTCACGGAAGGCCAAAACAATGAAAGGACCAATCATGGATAAAATCGGCAGTTCGTCGGCTGATTTGTGGCTGCCGTATTTGTTAATGGTGCTTCTGGTTGCGACTGGAGTCGTTTCGACGCCGCGCGGTCCGACGGCGATCCGGCCCGGAGTGAGCGACATCGTCTCCGGACAAACTGCGCGCGAATGGCAAAACATTGCCGCGAGGTTGTGGCAGGATCCCTTGGAAGCAACCGAAGGGGTGCGCAAAGCGGTGGCGAATCACGATACGGCGAATGCCACGGTCCGCGATGTGATTCCGCTAGAGCAACTGGTCGCGGAACATTCCTACGAAGATGGCAAGCCGCAGTCGGACGGAAAAATCGATTACGTAACTGAGTCGCACCGGGTTCTTTATCTTTTCGTTTCGCTGCCGTCAGAAGCATATCCAGAGGCGAGTGAGCAACGAATCCGGACGCGGGTCGCAATTGTCTCCGCGCTTTCAACCGCAGGGTATCGACCCGCAAATGCGGCGCGACTGGGCGTTGCACGATGGGATGCTAATCTTGTTGCCAACGAAAACTCGGGACCGCCACCCGTAACTTCGCAGTTAGGCTATCCTTTTGAAATTTTCGTTTTCGATGCGGAGCGACAGGTTCTTTATTCCAACGAAAAACTGGGGCGCAAGTTCGACGAGGCCATTGTGTTTTACGTCGAAGAGGCAAGTCTTCAAGTCGAACAGCAGTTCGAGTGGTTGAAGCGACTCTCGAAATTGTTGGCGTCGTCGTCGCCTCCGGACAGGTTTGCTAAAAAAGCATACATTCTTTCTCGATGGATTGGTCCGAGCACTTCTGGACGGATGGTGGCGTTGCTGCGGGCGGCTGGACGTGATTTGGCTAAGAACCCACCGGATGCGCCGCCGACGCCAATAGAAGCCCTGCCGATTAAAATTGTTGCCGTGCTGCCGACCATCGAACCAGCCTTCACAAACAAAATTGTCCGATCGTCTGCCGGGGATGATGAATCGTTAAAGCTGCTGGCGAATGAATCGCCACTGAGTTTGCGGGCACAATTTCTCAGTGCGTTGGAGAAGAGTCCGCGCGAAATCCCGCTGGCCCGATGCAAGGACGCGACCAGCGGAGACGCGCGACCATGGATCACCTTGGAACGTGTCGGTTGTGATGATGCACTGCTGTCCGCTGCTCTGGTGCGGGAACTCAAGCTGCGGCGTCCCGCGCTTTTCGACACCGATAAATCGGCCGGAACTGTCGCATTGGTAAGCGAATGGGACACGCTTTATGGCCGGGCGTTGCCCGAGAGTTTTGAGGAGCAATTTGTCAAAGCGGGCGGGCGCAGCGAATCGGTCAGGCATTTCACTTATCTGCGAGGTCTCGATGGACAAATTGCGGGCATCGCTGAGAAACCAAAGACTGAAGGCGATGCGCACGCGCCCGATTCGGTTGATGTCCTGCGACAGTTAATGAAGTCGCGTGCGCCGAGCATCTCGTTTGGCCGGACGCAAGTCGATTATGTGGATCGCTTGGCGGCGAAACTGCAAATTTCTCAGCGCACAAAACCAAACGAGCGTCTCGAGGCAGTCGGGATTCTCGGCAGCGACACGTATGACAAACTGCTAATTCTACAGGGGTTGCGCAAAGTTTTCCCGAGCGTCGAATACTTCACCACCGATCTGGACGCTTCTCTGTTTGCTCCCGAACAATATGACGTCACGCGCAATTTGCTCGTCGCTACTGCGTTCCAGCTTGAGCTAACTGAAGGATATCAGAAATCGATCCTTCCTTTTCGAGACTCGGCACAAACCTCCATCTATTTCGCGACTTTGCATGCGACGGAGTTCTTCAATATGAAGAAGAACGCGGATATCGGGAAACCTTTTCTGTCTTGGGTTCCGGCTATTTTCGAGATAGGTCGAAGCGGGCCGTACCCTCTTGTTTCAAACCCGCCCGCCGGTGAGGCGATTGAACAGACGATGAATCCGCCCGCAGGCGCGGGTGAGACAGCTATTTTTCGGTCCCCGCTGCCTGTCGCCTCGCAAACTGCGCGATGCACGTGGCGGCGTGAGATTGTGCCGCTCGCGGCTCTCGCCGCAATTGTCGCAGCTGCATTGACACAATCTGGACGCGAAGCTTTTCGACGTGTCGTCTCGCTCACGAAACTAACGGCGCGGCAATTTGCGCAATTGGCGCGGAGGCATCACAAATCGACGACCTGGCGGCGGCTCGGCCAGGAACTGCGTGGCGAAATTGCGACTTGGCTGTTGATCGTCGCGGCCTTGTTTTTTCTCGCAGTTGCCGCGCGAATGCCTTGGATCGCCGAAAAACCAGACCAGGAACCCTTCCTGGTCTTCGAAGGCGTTAGCTCATGGCCGACCACGTGGTTGCGTGCGCTCACTCTTTTTCTTTGCGCCTGTTATTTTTGGATTATCGCCCTGCAATTTCGGCGGACCCTCGCTGCCGGCCATCGCGAATTGGCGCGAACGGCGCCAGAGGGCTGCCCTCCGCCCGAGGTACCGTCACGGCCGACCCCGTGCCAGGCTTGGGACCGCTTCTGCCGGCGCAGTCGCGGCTGGAAAATCAAGGCGCTGATCCTCGGCATTTGGACCAGTTACATTGGCTTGGCGTTGCTGCTTTTCAGGCGCTTGGATCCGCCGGCGCTTGTAACCCGCGGTCAACTGAGCATGAGTTGGGAAAAAGCAATTTTGTTCTCTGCGGTGCTTTCGATGAATCTGCTCATCGTTTATGCCGTAGTTCATAATTTTTCTTGCGCGATTTTTGTTCGTCAGGTCGCGGAGTGGTTGCGCCAGCCCGACGCGCCAGATACCGATTGCCCTCCGCTTCATACGGCGCTCATGCGCACCATCGGACTAACGGCGGGCGCGATGACGCAAATGATCTACTACCCTTTCACTCTCATCTTTTTACTGATCGCGGCGCGTCATCCTTTGTTCGACAACTTCGACTGGCCGGTCGGTTTGATCACTGTTTTCTTATTCAGTTGTACGGCGCTGCTCGGTTCGACCTTGCTTGTGCGCCGCAGCGCGGATCAGGCCCGAAAAAATGCCTTGGCCTGGCTGGGAAGACGCATCGCTAATCTTAAATGGCAGGGCACGGGTACGAGCGGTGTTCTCCCTCGAAGGCATGAAAGGGCTCTCGCTCGCGCCGAATGGCAACTTGGCCAAATCCAACAGGTCGGCGGTGCAGCCTTGAGCGAAGGTTTCCTTTCCAATCCGCTTCTGCGCGCCGTGCTTATTCCGATCGGAGGCACCGGCGTACTTCAGTTCATCGACGTTGCCGGCAAAGCCTTTTAGAACCGCGCCCCGTTCTAGTAATGGCCAACGTTTTCCGGATTCTACGGTCAGCGTGTCCGGCGGCTTCAACCTCAGCTTTAAACCAAGGTCTGCGGCTTTTGAAAATGGAAATCGGGGTCTCGCTCATAGCTCCAAAGACCTGTCGGGATGGCATCCACTTCACTAGAGACAGCGTCAGCATTCGGCCCCACACCGGGGCGTGATATTCTGGCTACTACTGTTATCTACATCTACGATACCTCCCATTTTCCCTCGTAAGTGGCGGGGTTCCGGTAGATGTAGATGCCCTAAGTAGCAGAAATTTGCGTGTAGGTTTTCCGCCTTTGGCTGTCGTTGGAACGGATTCCATTCCCCGTATCCGGCTTTCACCAAGGTATAGCGCGGCACGGCCTATTTCTGTGAAGGTCGTATTCTGACTGACACGCTGTGTTGTATTCTGACCATTGGCGTTTCGCCTCGCAACTGATGGAACATCGAGTTCGTTTTTCTCCTGGTGGCACGGACTCTTTTGTTCTCGCCTTGGATCATGGCGCGCTTTCATAATCGCGAAAATTTATGAATTATAACGAACTGATTCAGCTTTACTTCGAGCGTTCCAACGCGATGCAGCAATACTGGAATCTCTATGTCATTATCGTTGGCGGTGTCCTGGCGTTTTCCTCACTGCGTAAACAGCCGGCTGCAATTACTACCGCACTGGTCTGCATCTTATTCGCCCTGTTCGCCTATAAAAATCTCGATGCGATGAAAGACACTACTGCGCAACGCTTCGCCACCCTTGAAGCGATCAAACAATTTGATTCTGGCGCCGCCACCGCTGCTCCCTCCAAGCAAGTGCGCGATCTGCTCGAGCCGACTCTTACGCCCGCCACTTTCGGAAGCGTGAAAGCCACTCACATCATCAGCGACCTGCTTACCATCGCAGCGCTTTGGGCGATGGAATTGCGGCGGCGGAGATTGAGAAGCACAATGCCCGCGCAATAAAATGCTGCATTAGCGGATTTCAAATTCGTGTAGACGAAGTAACTATGTGACACATATATGGCAAAGAAGAAACCTCAGTTAAAACGTCGGCGCGCACGCTCAATCGGTTCTAAAAAAGGAAAACGAAAGAAATCAGCGAAACCGAAGCTGACTTTGAAACAACGTTTAGCGCGTGCAAGGAAACTGGAGGCATTAGATGCAGGGAAACGTGTTTCTGGGGTCTCGCGAAAAAGAGCGCTGGAATCTCAGCGACAGACTCGGGGCACCCCCTCGGCAGCAATTAGTGGCTCTGTTGGCCGGTGGGAGAAAAACGCCAGCAATCTCCCAGAGGATGTAAAAACTGTGCAACGCCTTTTGGAAACGGCGGCGCAAAAGCTACACGCTCTTGAGCTGGACCCGCAGGGCGTTGATGGAAAAATTGCGCAACCGCCACGGCATTCGAACACGGTTGCTGCCATCGAAGCTTTTCAGAGCCGTTTTAACATTTCAATTGATGGAATAATTGAACCCGGCAGTCAGACGTGGCAGGCACTCCTGCAAGCTGGAAGTCCAGCAGCGGACCCGTCCCATCCATTCCGGAACGATGATTTTCCGCAGACGTACATACAGCAAATTTCGGTGAGTTTGGACGATCCTGATCATCCGCTCACTCTTACCTGGACGGGGCCGGAGGCCGATAGTCAGGAGACAGGGCCGTTCAGGACGTCACCTGGCGCAGGATTAAAAGGTCTCAATTGCAATGATGATTCCACAAGTCGGCGGTCGGGGTCCAAATGTACTCCGAAAGGAACGCGTTCAGTGGAAGGCTTCGCACGAAGGCTTAACAGCGAACCTCGCGCTACGTACGTTACGTGGTTTATGCAAAGCAGGGGCATTGCACTTCATTATTTCCCAAGTGTGCCCGAGTACGCGGCTTCCCACGGCTGCGTTCGTATTGAGTTGGTAGATGTGGCGCGACTTATTCAAGACAACTCACTTGTGGATGACACAGAAGTGGTAATAAGCGGAACCTGGACGAAGCCACCGAAGCAATGGGACTAATGCCTCGCTGCTAAGCCTTCGGGAAGCGAACCTGCCACTGATCCAATCGGGAAGTAGGATCGAGCAGATCCATCCGGCGCATAAACGGAATCCCATCCGATCTTTTCTTTGATCTGTTTGCATCGGTGATTGTCAACGGTCCCGATGCAGTCTTGTCGTACAATTCCAGGTGCAACATATCGCTCGGGACTTGAATGCCAATCAGGTGTCCGACCTTTGCGATCTGCTCTCCTGCTTGGACCTTATCGCCTTCCTTCACAGTTGTTGTTTTCTGGATCTCTCCGTAACGCGCGAGGAACTCGCCGTGATCGACCTCCAAAGCAAAGGTTTCGCAATAAAACGGGTACGGTCCGCGTGTGACGGTGCCGTCGGCGATTGCGTAAATCCAGGTGCCTTTCGCAAAATACAAGTCGCAGCCAGCATGGGCGCGGCGACCGTTGTTTCGGTTAGAACCAAAGGCACGCGGCGAATGAGTCCAGTCTGACACGGGCAAGGAAGGAAAGGGGAAGGAGCATTCTCCGGCATCGCCGGAAACCTCCGGCTGACTCGGCGGTTCGTGGACTTCCGGTGTCTGGCCTATAGCATCCAAAAGTGCATGCCAGGTCTGGCTGTCCGGCTTAATCAGGCCATCCACCGAACTGGTATAGCGGCCTTGAAACGCTTCAATTGCCGCAACTGTGTTCGAAGTTGCAGGCGGATGTGCGATTTTTCCATCAACTCCTTTCGGATCGAGTTGGGAAGCTTGCAAAGCGTGTGCAGCCGTTTCCAAAAGGCGCTGCACTACTTCTACATCGGCTGGGCAGTTACGCGCTCGACGTTCCCAACGCCCGACTGATGCCGAGAGATTTGAGCTCATGTTAACAAACGCGTTAGCATTCTCGCTAACTACCGCCGGCAGCTTGCAGGAGTGCTCGCCACGTCTGACTGTCGGATTCAATCAGTCCGTCAATCGAAATATTGGAACGGCTCTGAAAAGCCTCGATCGCATTTACAGTATTCGAATTCCGAGGCGGCCGCGCAATTTTTCCATCAATGCCCTTAGGATCAAGTTGAGGAGCTTGTAATTTGTGCGCCGCCGCTTGCAAGAGGCTTTGCACTGTCTCCACATCCGCTGGAAGATTGCCCGCGCCTTTTTCCCAGCGACCGACGGAGCCGGTAATTACTGTCGAGGGAGTGCCGGCTACATTGCCAGAGCCGGGCGTGGTTTCGGTCGGCTGGGCCTGATTGCCTGCTGCACCTATAGCAGCGCTCACATTTGCATCCAGAAAAAGCCCGTTACCCTTGCGACCACTTAGAATGGCTACGGCTTGGTCCACATTGTTCTTCATGGTGTTAAAGTCAGCGGACGTAAAGAGAAGCTCGGTCTGGTACCACTGAGCAACTTCTGATTTTTGCAGCTCTTTCTGCAGATCGAGAAGCCGGTCATAAGTCTTGGAATCCATGTGGCTGATTTTTTCGAGCAAATGAGAAGTTTTGGCCGAATTGCCGCTGATCAGTCCGGCATCGTTATCTTTCATGATCATCCGATCGACCAGAACTGTGTCGGCAGGGATCTGCTTCAACTGTTCGGCAGCTTTTGCGGGGTCGCTTTTTTTGCTCTCGCTGTTCAGAACGCCGTTTTCGATCCACATGTACACCTTTTCCGAATGCATGTTGCCACTGAACCGATCAGCCTGGCTCATGATATAGTCGATCAACACCATATCGGAGAGATCCCTTATCTGTACGATTTGCTGAACAGCGCCTTGATCGAGCTTACCGGTGGCGTCTTTGTAGTTTAGTTTAAGCGGGCTCGAGCTGGTTACTCTTGCAAACTCGGATGAAGCTGCAAAGGCAGCCGCGCTACCGAGATCGCTCAAATGAGGATAACTTTGCTCTCCGGTAGGGTTCGCTTGCAAGACGCCGTAAAGCTGCTTCCCATCCTTCGTGTAGAGCAAGGGGTTACTGTGGACGTCATCCAACGCTCTCAGTTCCGTCCACTGTTCTCGGTTATTCGATCCGGTTGCTTTTGCCTTGCCCAAATCAGCCAGGGGTTTGTGCGACGCCATATCCATCGTTCGGACGATGGCAGGCTCGACATGGCCCGCATCAAGGAACCGCGACAAATGGTAGTAACCGATAATAGAGGGGCTATAAGTGAAATGGGTCGGAATCGACTGTTTGTATTTCGCTATCAGTTTCCCCTGGCCTGAGTCGCTCTTTCCTGTATGCGCGGAGGCATAACTGAGACGGCTCGCCCCAGCTGGTAACTTGATTGCATGAACATTTAGTCCCGGTGAAGTGCTGTAGGTCTTCGGGATTAAAACAATGTCCAAGTCGTCCTTCGTTTTGCCGTTATAAAAATCTATTGCAGCAAGTTCCTTCTCCTTTTCGATATCCTTTTGACTATAAATTTCCGGGTGCCCCGGAAAAGTCGATGGTCGAGTGGCGAGCTCGACGGTTCCGTTTGGAGCCGTGTGTTCGGTGACTTCCTGTGCACGAGGCGTGTTGAGATCGGACTCTTGCGGCATCGGAGGAACCGTTGGACTTGGTGCCGGTGTAGGGGTTGGCGGGACGTTGTCTGAAGGTGGCGGGACGTTGTCTGCAGGTGGCGACGTCGCACCGGATTGTGTGCCGGGCGATGCCGCGGCTTGAGCAGCTTCTACCTCCTTCGCGTAGAGCTTCCTCATCGTTCCCTCAAAATCCAAATCGACAAGAATATCCTTGGCGTCGACCCGACTCTTCAGTGAGGAGGCCTGCTTAAGGAGACTCGCTTTCAACTTGTCGTAGTTGTCGCCTGAAACATGAACAACGTTAACAAAGTAATCCTTTATCTTCGCGTCCGATCCCGGTTCACTGTTTTGCATTAGACCTGCCAACCATTGCAACCGGTTGTAGCTCGTTTTATCGACGTGGTGGGCTTCGTTGAGAATCGGAGTAACAGAGATGGAATTCATTCCCCACATCATTCCATCGTCGTTATCCTTGTACATGATTCGCTTTAACGCGAAAATGGGGCTGACAGCATCAGCTTTGTCCTTATCACTTAGTTTATCGTCCCATTTTACTTTACCGTCGCGGTCAACGTAATGCTGCAACTGGTCGACGCTGATGTTGCCAAGGCGATCGACCTGACGAAAAATTGAATCGAGGATTACTCCTCGGATCATATCTTGCGCGAGCGCCAGATCTTGAAGGCACTTCGGGTCGTTTAAGTTTAGGATGTTTGCTACTGGCGCCTTCGAAGAGAGGACCGTGTAAAAGCTGTGTCCTCTGATTGCACCAACGGTCCAGTAGTCTTCGGGGCTGCTGTCTTCTCCTCGAGGGTTCTGCGCCAGTGACCCGTAGACCGTTTTTGCATCAGGCAAAATCAGTTTTGAACCGCCTGACTGTGCCATAGCTCGCAGATCGGCCCAAGCCTGCGTGCAACTCGGATGGCCGGTAGTTCGGGCTTGATCTCCGACCTTTTGGAATTCCTGGAGATCCATAGTCCGATACGTTGCGGGCGGCACCTCGACCAGGTGACCGAGAAGACGAGACGTGTGAAAACAGGCGAGCCCGGACTGGGCCATAGTACCTGCCTTGAACTTCGCAATTTTTTCGCCCGACCTCTTGTTACTGTACTTTTTCGTAACGCCGGAGCGGTACGGGCCTTCCGTTTTTTCGAATGTCTCTTTAGTCAGCGTCGGCGGAAGCGCATAAATTTCGATCCCGGCCGAAGTATTATGAAGTTTCGGGACAACACCCACGCTTTCCGGGCCGCTCGAGGCGTAAAAATCGAGACTGCCAAGTTGGTCAATCTTCTCCTTATCATGCTTCGTGAACCAGTCGTTCGAGGTTGAGAGAGGCTCTTTTTGTTTAAGCTTCACATCGGGAGGCGTGAACGGAAATGCGACAAGCCGCTGGGCGACTTCCGTGGCTCCCGTAGGCGTCGAGTGTTCGAGCACAAGTGGATTTCCCAGGGGGAGCGACTCGTCTCCTTCATTCATGGTTCAATCCTCCATCTGCGGATTAGATGATTGTCTTACAAAAACGTCTCGACGACCAGCCAAAAATATCAAAATTTGAAAGCAGGCCTGCGTAACAGCAGATTCCGGCGGACAGATTACCAAGTTATGCCGAAGGAATGGTACGTCAGCTTTCACGGCGGCGAAGAGGAAAGCTCATTAAACAATATTCACGTTTATTCGATTGACGGGAAGAGATTACGAAAGGCTTTAAATAAGAAGAGTCTTCCTGCGGGCATCAAACTTCGTGAGCTTCGTGGATTCGTATTTGGCCCGGATCGAGATCTGTATGTCGTCAATGCGTATTTCGAATACAGCCAAATCCTGAAGTTCAACGGCAAGCTCAATGAGAATGGACAGCACGACTTTTGCGAAGTGTTCGTGAAGCGGCACGCCGGAAATCTTGGCATCGATCATCCGTTTAACCTGGCATTTGATTCTGAGGGTGACCTCTACGTTTCGAGTCAAAACACGAGTCTCATCGCGAGATATCACGGTCCCAGGAGCAAAACAGGTAAACCGGGAACGCCGATGCCTCTTCCTGAGAGCCTGCATCTGGAAAAAGCGGATTTTCCGCCCGGAACATTCGTTCCCTCGGCGAAGCTTGTATCGAACGGCCTGCTGGAAGTCAGAGCAGTGATTTTTGCGCCAAATAACGAGATGTTTGTCGCGGATCGCGCTGCCGATTGCGTGCGAATTTACGAGGCTTGCACGGGTCGCCATTTGCGAAACCTTAGTCCGCAAAGCGATCAAATGGATAGGCCGATCCATCTGTTGCTCAGTCCAGATAGTCGTTATCTTCTCATTGGAAGCGGCGGGAAGGATTCGATTCTGCGACACGATCTTCGGCAGGGTTCCACGAGCGTCTTTGTCGAGCCAAAGTCCGCCGGCCTTAATGGCCCGGCAGGAATGGCATTTGGCGACGATGGTTTCCTCTACGTTGCAAGTCGCAATTCAAAGGAAATTCTTCGTTACGGAGGGATCGACGGCCGACCACACGGCAAGCCTTTCATCAACGCCTTGGCGGATAACCCGGAGTTTTTGATGCTCGTAGCCCGCTGAGTTTTTGTAGCAACACGAGAATTACGGTCGGTCCGTTCCGCTCTAAGGATTGACTGCGCCCTCGAAATTTGGGATTTAGAAATGCCATGAAGCACTACATCGCAACCGTATTGCTCGTTGCCTCACTGGTTTCGGTCAGCTGCGCCTCTGTAAATACGGCACACACTCCGCCCGATGGTAGCGCTGAGAGGAATGCCATCCTCCAGGCAGTTCATCATGCGCTAGCTCGTCAAGGGCGAAAAAACCTGGTGCTGGTTGTTCCGTACCTGAAGGTCCATAACGGGTGGGCTTGGATACAAGTAAGCCCTCAATCAGGAGACGGGCGACAACATTACGAGTCGCAATCCGGACTTCTGCAACAAACGGCGAACAAATGGACGCTACTTGAGTGGATGCCCGCTGAGGAAGGAACCGATTATACAAAGTATTTCAAAAACCTGAAAGCCAAATATCCCTCGGCACCGCCTGGTATTTTCCCTCAGTGATTAACTCTCGTTACTAAAATCTTCGTTTGCTCGGTCCGTCCGCGACCTTCGTCTATTCTTTTACGGTAGCTGATTTGGCAGCGCCATCGGAGCACTGGTAGGCCTCAGGTGACTTTGAATCACCCCATCTGAACATTTGGTTTTCGTGTCAGGTGTTACGGTTGGCCATTCACCGTAACCAAGACCTTGTTTTATCGACGTGTTGTTTTACAAATTGGCCAAAATATTACGAACCAAGCACGACCTCCATCCAGGGCTGCAGCGTTAAAATCAACCAGGGGCGAACAATTCTAGGGCTGGTTACTAGGAAAACAGAAATAACACCGCATACGGCTAGTCCGGCTTCCTAATACGAACCCGTTTTAAACAAACCCACTTCTAACTCCACAAATCAATATCATGAAAGCACTCCCTCTTTCTCTTAATTCATTTGGCATTCTTGCGGCCACCTGCGCTGCCTCGCTCTTCAGCATCGCGGTCACGCATGGAGCCAATCCTCCTGAAGGCACGGTCAATCCGGGCACGACCTCGCCCGTCGAATGGAATGGCACTGCCATCGGCACCGGAGGCACGGATGAAACAACGGCGATTGAAGGCGTCAACCGCGATACCTTTATCCTCCACGTGACAGCTGGCACTTACACCGGCAAGACCATTGCGGTCAAAATTCAGTGGACCTCCGGCAGTAACGATTACGACCTCTACATCCATAAACGCAATGCGGATGGCTCGGATGGCGATCTGGTGAGCAGTTCCGGAAGCGGTGTCCCGAGCACACATGAAAGCACCGTCATCGATCCGAACAGCGACGGGACCGGAGATTTCAATGTGATCGCGGTCTACTTCGCAAATACTCCGGGGGTCGATCAACCCCATGGCACGATTACGCTCGAAACTGCCCAGGTTCAAAGAACGGCGACTTACCGCAGCGGCGGGATGACTTTCGCACCGAACTCGACGGCGAAAGCGCAGACTGCGAGCCGCGATGGCGAACCGAGCAGCCGTGTCGATTCGTTAGGCAATTACTACGTCTGTGGTATCCGCGGCGTGCCGGCTGGAGTTGACCTCTGGTATTTTGATCTGCGCCCGACCATCGCGGGCAGTCCGAATAGGACGTTCGATCCGAAAATGCGGGTGCCGATCTATCGAGGCCAACCCGACGCGCCCTTCTCAGCCGCGGGCCAGGATGAATTGTCGGCCGGTGCGCTCGGTGGTGGCGATGTTGACCTTGCCGTAGGCTTTGGCGCGTTCACCGGGATTGGCGCGACGGGACAACCAGTGCTGGCTTATTCCAGTCTCACCGCGGCGAATGTGACGGTCGGGCGATCGCTGGATCACGGAGCGACGTTTCAATTTAATCCTGTCGGCAACTTCGCCGGAGGAGTGCCGGTTAACGATCGCCAATGGATGGGGACCTACGGCCCGAACGCGGTCTTTCTTGAATATCGCAACTTCGGCGCCGGTATTGTTTTTGTTCAGCAGTCAATTGATGGCGGTCTTACCTACGGGCCTGCGACTGTGGTTGGCACCATGTCGCAAACGGGCGCGCTCGATGTCGATCAGCGCGACGGTACAGTCTATATCAGTGGTAATGATGGCCAGTTGGCGGTCGGTGTTCCGCCGGCGCCCGGACTTCCGCCGCTGACTTACACTCTCTATCAACCAATCCCAACGACGGTTGATCCGGCGAATATTTTCGTTGCCATGAGAGTGGCTAACACCGGCGCCACACCTAACACCGTCTATCTCTGTTACTCGGACGGCAATGATATCTTCCTTATCAGTTCAAGTGACCATGGTGCCACGTGGAGAGCCCCGGTGAAGGTTAATAATCCGGCAGACTTGACCACAAGAGTCAACCTCATGCCATGGATCGCGACCGGACCGACTCCTGGCACAGTTGGAATAACCTGGTATGCCACCGACAACCAGGGCAACAACGACGACGCGCGGTGGCGGGTCTATTTCGCCCAGAGCTTCAATGCGGATGCGGCTGCTCCCACCTTCCGCATCGCCCAGGCGAGCGACCATTCGATTCATGCCAGTAATATTTCACTCAAGGGTCTCGCGCTCACTGGTGAATCGCCGAACCGGAATTTAATTGATTACTTCCAGGTGAACTTCGATCCGCAAGGCGCGGCAGTCATTGGCTATACCGATGACCATAATGACTTCGACGGGAATACCTATGTCGCGCGCCAGATCACCGGCCCCTCGATTAAGGGTGGGAATCTGCCAGGCGTCAGGGAAGGCTCGGCTCTTCCCGCGCAGCCCTTTGCCGTGCCCGGGGCGACTCCTCCTCCTGACGGTGGAGTTACGCCGCAAGCGATGCAGCCGGGACCGGATGGTGAACAAGTAACCGATTTCGCCTTTGACCAGGATAGTGGCCTGCTCGCGGTTGGGCCCGAACCTAGCGCAGTGGACATCATCACCATCAAATATGTCACGTCGAAGATAAACGGCGTTTTCAATATCACGGGGACAATGAAGGTCTCAGATCTGACTGTTATCCCGCCCTCAGCCACGTGGCGGATGTATTTCGCGGCCAACGCGCCGGAGACCGGAATCGTCAATATCAGCGGTAATGCCTACTCGAAAGGTCTTTCCGACGATGGCGACCAGTTCTTCATCCAGGCCAGCACCGATTCGTCCGGCGTGCCTAGTTATCAGTACGGCACGACCGTGCGTAACTTCGACGGCAGCACGACCGATACGATTGTCGGCAGCGCTGACTTCGGTTCCATCAACCAAACAAATCGCCAGATCACGGTTCGCGTTTCCACCACACGGCTCAACGCCATTCTCACGGCAGCAGGCCGTCCGCCGATTGTTTCCGGTTCAACCTTGTGCGGTCTGCGAGGCCGGACCTTCGAGTTGAGCGCGTTGGCGCTCGAGGATTTCACCCGTGGAGGGACCGAATTTAAGGTGAAGTGAGCAGGAACTTGTGATTCTTCGATCGCTGCCGGCGACGGCGCTCATTGTTGTAGGTCTGTTATCGATTGGGTCGCCGAATTGGGACGCATCTGCGTCGGCTCCTTCGCCTTCGCCGTCTGAGCGTCCCAAGTTAGCGCCCTTCAAGGAGCGCCTGGCTGCAGCGCAATCAGTCAAGGTCCAGACCGCGATTCTTGGGATCGAGCTGGACTCGACTCTCGAGAGTGCGCACAGCAAGCTTGATTCGTTAGGCCAACCCTCGGCTCGCCCTCTTGATAGAGCAGACGAAGCGGCGGGGCGGACCGAGGATGAGTACAAGGTTTCGTGGCAACTGGCGAAAACCGACTACGGCTCGGTTTTTGTAAAAGCTGACGGGAAAGAGCGCATCACCTATATCGCCGCTTATCTGCGGCCTGGAAAGGAGATGCCGTTCGAAAAGATTGGCCAGCTTGAAAAAGCACCAGTCCTGACCGACCGCGTCGTGGCGTGGGACGTCGTGAGGCCGAATCGCCCACTTATTCGTGTTGTCGCGCGTGGGTCAGAGCGGAAAGCGAACTCCATCACGATGTTCATCGTGAAACGACCGCGCGCCGATTGACTCCGAAAGTAAAGACCCGTCCAGGATGGCCGACTTAGCGCTTGCTCGTCGCACGCGTGTGTGATTCATCATCGTGGCGGCTCCGCGGCTGACCAAAACGGAGTAATGCTCGGTCAATTCCTCGACGTCGGGCCTTTTTAAACCGCTAAGTCCATGCAGCCACTCGGACTGAGCGAATGGTTCGCGCCGGTAATCGATTACCCGCACGATTTGCCCGCCCTTCAGTTTACCGATGGGAATGTTTCAATACACCCGCTTTTTAAGACCGAGCTTGTGCATATCTTCTCTTGGACACGCGGTGTCGGGCTATGGTGATGATGAGGTCAGATTGTTTATGAGCGGCTTTTTCCAAGAGTTGCAGCGTCGGAAAGTTTATCGCGTTGCGGCGGCTTATGTCATCGCTGCGGGATTCATCATTCAAATTGGTTCTGCGGTTATTCCGGCATGGGAATTGCCAAACTGGACGTTGCGTCTTGTCATCGTGCTTCTGCTGGTCGGTTTCCCAGTCGCCCTCATTCTCGCCTGGGCTTACGACGTGACGCCGCAAGGAATTCAAGCCACCCCAAAGGTTCCTGGAGGACATCGCCGCCGCAATGTTACTCTTCTCGTTGTCGCCGGCGCGATAATTTCTATCGCTGCGGGATTTTTTCTCTTACCGCGCGCCTCAGCGCGCAAGATCGACAAGTCGATCGCGGTCCTGCCGTTCCAAAATCTCAGCGCTGAAAAAGAAAACGTCTATTTCGCCGAGGGCATCCAGAATGAGATTCTGACGAAATTAGCGACGGTTCGGGATCTCAAAGTCATTTCGCGAACCTCGACGGCGAAGTATCAGAGTAAGCCGGACAACTTAAAGACAGTCGCGCAAGAGCTCGGCGTTTCCACTATCCTCGAGGGGACGGTGCAGAGAGCTGGCGACAAAGTTCGGGTGAACGTGCAGTTGATCGATGCCCGCGCTGATGCGCATCTTTGGGCGAACAGTTATGATCGTGACTTTAAGGATGTTTTATCAGTTGAGAGCGAGGTCGCAGCGAAAATCGCGGACGCCTTGAAAGCGAATCTCTCGCCGAGCGAATCGCATGTCCTGGCCGCGGCGCGGACAAAGAATACGGAGGCTTATGATTTTTTCCTACGCGGTCAGTATGAGTTTCACCAGGCAGAGAGCAGTCTGACTGCAGACGCCTACGATCGTGCCGACGCGTTTTACCGACAGGCGCTGGCTCGCGACCCAAACTTTGCCGAGGCCGCCGCGGAGCTCGCACGCAATCGACTATCGCGACACTGGTTCGTCTCTCCTTTGGCGCCAGCGGAATTAGAGGAGGTGAGGTCGCTCATTGACCGCGCTCTGGCGCTGGCTCCGAATTCACCGGAAGCGCACTTTGCGCTGGGATTATTCTTTTATTGGGGTCATCGCCAATACGAGAACGCGCTGGCAGAGTTCAACCGCACGCTGGAATTGCAACCTAACAACGCCGACGCGCGAGCGTTTAGCGCTTGGGTTTATCGCCGGCGCGGTGAATGGGAGCGCTCGCTGGCCGATTCTCAAAGAGCGGAGGAGCTCGACCCGCGCGATGGCAGTATACCGACCAATATTGGAGTGACCTATAATGTATTGCGCCTGTGGAAGGATGCGGAGCGAGCCGAATTGCGAGCTCTCGCCATCGATCCGCACAACACGCAGGCAGCGATGTTCCTTGTCCTCACTCGCCTCACCACGACGGGCGATGTCGACTCGGCCCGGCGAGCACTCGATGATTTTCCAGAGGTGATCAAAGGCATCCCCGGGGGCGCCGGCGGCCCCCGTGGCGCTACCGGAGCCGGCGACATTGCTGCAGTCATTGGCTGGCCGGCTTACCTCGACGTGACCGAAAGACGTTTCACCGATGCTTTTCAAGCTGTCGAGAAGAGGCTGGTCAACGACGATCGCGCACATCTTCAACAGCTTGCCGGACGTGTCGCCATTCGCGTGCTGGCGGGAGAGCTTGAGGCGGCCAAATCAATGGGAGAAGAAGCGCTGCCCTTACTCGAGGTCAGACTCAGAGAGCGACCGGATGATACTTTTACGCTGACTGAGCTATCGTGGGTTTACCTCGCCTTGGGGCGCAATGCCGACGCGCTGCGCCTTTCTAGACAAGCGGCGGGTACAATCTCCCTCGAAAAGGATGCTCTGCAGGGCGCAAATTTCCAGATCGGGCTCGCGCAAATCGAGGCACGCGCGGGCGCACCTGAGGAAGCCATTAAGAGGCTTCGACGTTTGCTCTCAATCCCGGCGGGCGGGGCAGCGTCCATCGTCGGTTTGAAGATTGACCCGGTCTGGGATCCGATCCGTAACCGTCCTGATTTCCAGCAGCTGCTGTCAGGTCCGGAGCAGATCGGACCTAACAAGTGACTGGGTTTTATTTTTTGGACCTTTTGCCTGCAGGTGGCACCGTGAGGGTGTCGCTACCGTTTGACTCTGACGTTGTCTATCGTAGACTTCGCAGCTTGCCTGCTCGGTAAGCCTCCCGTCGATGAATAAGATTCGTAACATTGCTATTATTGCGCACGTCGATCACGGCAAGACGACGCTTGTGGATCAATTGCTGCGCCAATCGGGGACGTTTCGTTCCAACCAACAGATCGAAGAGCGCGTGATGGATTCGATGGATCTCGAGCGTGAAAAAGGAATCACGATTCGAGCGAAGAATGCGGCTTTTCAGTGGAACGGCTACCGCATCAACATCGTCGATACACCCGGTCACGCCGATTTCGGCGGCGAAGTCGAGCGCATCATGAAAATGGTGGACGGCGTACTTCTGGTTGTTGACGCCAACGACGGGCCACAGGCGCAGACGCGTTTTGTTTTGCGCAAGGCGCTTGAAAACAAACTCAAGCCAGTGGTCGTAATTAACAAAATCGACAGAGAAAATGCGCGGCCTCATCAAGTCGTCGACATGGTTTTCGATCTGTTCGTTGAACTAAAGGCCACCGACGAGCAGCTCGATTTTCCAATCATTTACACTAGCGCGAAGAACGGTATTGCCATGCGTGAGTTGCACGAAAAAAGCGAAGATATGACGCCTCTGTTTCAGGCAATCGTGCAATATGTGCCGCCGCCAACGATTTCAAGCGAGCCGTTTTTCCAAATGCTCGTGTCGAACCTGGATTATAGCGATTATGTTGGTCGGATCGCGCTCGGCCGTATCGTGAGTGGTCGCGTTACCGTCGGCGATTCGATCGTGTGTATTCACCGAGACGGACGCGCTGAACGAACGACCGTCACTACTCTGTTCAGCTATGCAGGATTAGAGCAAGTCGAGATAAAGGAGGCGGCAGCCGGCGATATCGTTGGGCTAACTGGCTTTGAGAACGTTTACATCGGCGAAACGCTGACCGATTGCGAGGACCGCGCGCCGCTTCAATTCGTGGATATCGATCCGCCAACAATTCGCATGCATATCCTGGTTAACGACTCGCCATTCGCGGGACGAGAAGGAAAATTCGTGACTGCACGACATGTTCGCGAGCGACTGGTTCGCGAAACGCGGGGCAATGTTTCACTTCAATTCAACGACACCGAAACCGCAGGCGCATTTGAGATTAATGCGCGCGGCGAAATGCAAATCGCTATCTTGGTGGAGCAGATGCGGCGCGAAGGCTATGAACTAATGGTCTCGCGGCCCGAAGTGATTTTTCGTCGAACTGAAGACGGCGCGCTGCTCGAGCCGATCGAAAATCTTTATGCCGATCTACCGAATGAAAATCTCGGCGACGTCATGCAATCCATCGCTAATCGCAAGGGCGAAATTCTCGCAGTAGATCATCATGCGTCGCGCGTATCAATCGAGGCGATTGTCCCGACGCGCGGCTTAATCGGATTCGAGACTGATTTCGTGAATCAAACCCGCGGCGAGGGAATAATGAGTCATCTTTTTCGCGAATACGCGCCCTTTAAAGGCGACATGGGTGGTCGCGGACGCGGTGTGATGGTTTCCATGGAGCCCGGGGTCAGCACTGCTTACGCACTCAACAACATTCAAGAGCGCGGCCGTCTTTTCATTGGTCCACAGGAGGACGTTTACGAAGGAATGATCGTCGGCGAAAACAGGCGTCCCGAAGATTTGCCAGTCAATCCATGCAAGGAAAAGCACCTTACGAACATGCGCAGCCAGGGCGACGGCAAAGGGATTCAACTCGAAGGGGTCCTCCGAATGAGTTTGGAGCGCGCGATCGAATACATCGACATGGATGAGTATGTGGAGGCGACGCCAAAGTCGCTTCGCTTGCGCAAGCGCATTCTGGACGCGACCGCACGCAAACGAGCGGCTGCATAGCGCGCCTGCACAAGTCGCGATATTAAGGTCGCGCCTTTAGCGAAGATGCCGTCACAAGAGCTTTCGAGTCTCCGGCCGTTCTTTTTTGGAAACCTTGTCACGGTTCTCAAAATCGAGACGATCCAAGGTCGGGACCCCTTAGATGTTGCGCTGTTATTTGTCGTCGGGATTCCAAAGGCGCTTACGAAAATATTCGCGCCAACTGTTTGGAAGTGATGGTAGTTCGCTGACGCGACGCAGCAGGTCCTGATTCCCTGCATCTCCGCGATAAAGATTCACAACGTCGGCGACCGGAATGTTGTGCTCATCTCCTTCAATCAACTTGATTGAATCGCCAGCTGCGACTTCCCCTTCTTTGAGGACGGCAAAGTAGAACCCAGTGCGACCACTCTGCAGAAACCGTTTCACCATGTCCGAACGGTTGAAGCGAATGCCAAGTTTAAAGCATGGCAGCCGCGGCTGGGTTACCACGAACTCTGCAGAGCCGACGCGAAAGCGATCGCCAATATGAACTGTTTCCTCGAGCAGGCCCGCAGTTGTGAAGTTCTCGCCGAAGACTCCCCATGGGAGATCCATGCCAGCAAGCTGCGTGCGCCAGAACGGGTAATGCTCCGATGGATAGGCGTAAACCGCCTTATCGGGTCCTCCGTGCACGGTCAGGTCAGATTGCTGATCGCCCTCTACGTTTAGCTTCGCAACTTGAACCCGGCCCGTCACTGGCGCCTTGAATATCGACGTGCGGACAAGCTTTCCCTTCCATTCTAATTCGCGCGGAAGTCCAACGTTGACCGACACAAGTTTCATGCTGCGATTACCGCGAGCATAGCTAACGCAAAGATTTTAGTTACGAAAGTCAGATCAGGCGGACGCAAGTCGCGCACATAGAACTGCAGCGATCAGGATTGTCGCGATCGCCGTTGACTAAGTATGCTTTGCAATTGCTTGCGCGCGCCATTGAATGCTTCGCGTGTGAGCGCAACCGCCGCACGAGGATCATCCGTCAATTTTGAAGCAAAGCTGTACACCGCAGGGTAGTAACGGGCCACCAAAGAATCGAACCGTGAGTTTTTAACCCCTTTTTTGCTCATTAGTCGACGAGAATGCGTATGCTTTGCAAAATCTGGCTTTCGATTCCCAACGTTTGCGCTTCGGAAACGGTCTGGCACAACAAGCAATTTCATGCTACCGAATCCGCTGTCGATTTTGGCAGCACGAAAATACACCTTTGTGCAGCATTCACCTCGTAAAAGGCATTTGCACCGTTAGCTCAATTGGCAGAGCAAGTGACTCTTAATCACTGGGTTGCAGGTTCAAGTCCTGCACGGTGCATTTTCTATCAGTTTGCGACTTTGCGGGACAGACGCGCCTTGTGAGGGACTAACGACCTTATGAACAAGTCGATGCTCCCGCGTAGGGCCAAGTCGCTATGGCTTGGTGCTCTAGTAGATAGCCACACGACGTCTTCGACGCGAGGTGCTACGGACGTAAAACTGCGCATAAGACTGGTCAAAGTTTGCGTGGAAGTCCGCACGAGACGTCTTCGAGAGCGCTGACAGCAGGATACCGATTACGCCAAACCTCAGGCCAGTAATCAATTCGTCATTGCTCTGGAACCACGCTGCCGCTGACGGCCAGAAGAATCCGACGAGGAACACGAGCATAGCCAACTGGACAATCCAAAGAACCGGTGTGAACAGGAGGCGCCGATATACCGCCGCACGCATCTCGCCACTCCCGACCAGGCGCATCGCACGAGGCAAACCTAGCAGTATCGGGAGCGCAATCCGTGCAGTTACGAATAGGCCAATAACGAAACCAAGCGATACCCAAAGCACCGCGAACCAACCCTGCGCCATCGCCGTGACACCCAGTACTAAACAGAATAGAAGCGCGATGATTGTTTGCATGTGTTCAGGCCTGACTAACTACACAGCCTAACCCAGCTAACCCCGACGTGAGAGGTCAGCCCTCAGTATCCTTCTCCGGGAAATCCGGGAAGAAGTTCGCAAAAAATTTTACTGCTTAATCCAAAAATTATCAGGGCATTTTTCTTAAGGAATACCCTGAGGACCGCACCCAACGCTTCAAGTCGTTGCAGGCGCAATAAAAGTCTCCTTCGGAAGGTGGAGCGGGAATCCAATCGGCATGAATGCCGATATCGTTGTCAATCGACGTACCTTTGCGCGATCGGCATCTTGCGTCCGATGCCGAACGCGCGGCTGGTGACTTTCAATCCGGGCGCGGCTTGCTCGCGCTTGTATTCGTTGAGATCGACGCGGCGCTGCACCCAGCGCACCGTTTTCTCGTCAAAGCCTCGAGAGATGATGTCGCGCGCGCTCAGGTTTTCTTCCACATAAAGCTGTAGGATTTCATCGAGAATTTCATACGGCGGCAACGTGTCCTGGTCTTTCTGGTCCGGTTTCAACTCCGCGCTCGGTGCTTTTTCGATTGTCGATTTTGGAATGATTTCCACCGCAGGCGGTTCGGATGAACCGCCGCCACCGGTGGAATCAGAAGGGTAGGGGCGATTGATCTCAATCGCCCGTAGTGCGTAGTCGGAATTGATCCAGCGCGCCAGCTCGTAAATCATCGTCTTCGGAACATCACTAATCACCGCAAGGCCGCCCGCCATGTCGCCGTAAAGTGTGCAGTAACCGACAGCGAGTTCGCTTTTGTTTCCAGTCGACAAAACGAGGTGACCGAACTTATTCGAAAGCGCCATCAGGATCATTGCGCGCAGGCGCGGCTGCATGTTTTCTTCCGTCTCGTTTTCGGGCAGGCCTTTGAAAATTTCCTTGAATTGGGCCTTGAAAACCTGGAACGCGTCGGTGATCGGAATCTCGAGAAATTTTATCCCGAGGTTACGCGCGAGGGCCTGCGCGTCCTCGATGCTGCCGCGCGACGAGTACGGGCTTGGCATGGAAACGCCGGTTACGTTCTCCGGACCCAACGCGTCAGCTGCGATGACTGCGGTCACAGCGGAATCGACTCCGCCGCTGAGACCGACTACTAGCGACTGGAAGTTGCATTTGCGGCAGTAATCGCGAAGCCCGAGAGAGAGCGCGGCAAAAATTTGCTCGAGTATTTTACCCTGGTGAAATTCGATCGCTGAAGTCGAATCTGTATCGATGACTCTCTCGTCTTCACGAAACGCTGCGAGTTGCGCGATCACATTGCCCGTTGAATTTACCGCGAAGGAATTACCGTCGAAGACCAGTTGGTCGTTGCCGCCTATCAGATTGCAATAGCTGATCGGGCGTTGGTAAGCGCGTGCGAGACCTGCCACCATCTCGTAGCGGATCGCTGGCTTGTGCAAACTGAATGGCGACGAGCTTAGATTCACGATGATTTCCGCGCCTTGCTCCACCAGGCTGCGCACCGGTTCGCAATCGTAAAGCGGTCGCGGCAGGTAGTGTTCCGTCCAAATGTCCTCGCAAATCGTTACGCCGATTTTTTTCCCGTGAACAAGAAAGGGTTCAACGCGCTCAGCCGGCTGAAAATACCGCTCTTCGTCGAAGACATCGTACGTCGGCAACAGTGATTTGTAAGTTTTCCGAATTGGTTTGCCGCGTTCGAGCAAAGCCGCGGCGTTACGAAATGGCTTGCCGCGCCCTTCGTTGCGATCAACGAAGCCGACGAGCAACGCCGCATCACCGATGCGAGCGCGCAACTTTTCCAGCAATTCCAGATTTTCCGGAACGAATCGCGATTTGAGAACCAAATCCTGCGGCGGGTATCCGGTCATCGCCAACTCGGGCGTGAGCACGAGTTCCGCCCCCGCCGCCGCGAGCCGCTCATAGGCGCGGGTGATCAACTCGCAATTCCCCCTCAAATCTCCGACGGTCGCGTTAATTTGAGCGAAACCAATTTTCATGCTCCCTACAGCAGATTATGCGCAACATAGAAAGCAGCAATTCTCTTTTGCCTGCGCCGCGATGAAATCTACTGACGAACGAGCTGCGCAACTCGCAGGGTTTAATTATCTTCGTGAGCCGTCATGGCTTGGCCCGACGTAAAAAGCCCGGTTGTCATTTCGCGCCAAAATGCGGCGGCATTATTCAGTTCAAGAGGGTTTTGTAGCTCGGTTTCTGTCTTCTCGGGCTTCCAGAACTTTGCGTCCGCATTCTCGTATTTAAGAACGGTGAACATGCCGGTCGCGAGATGATAGAGAATGTGACAGTGATACGCCCACACACCGGGAGCATTTGCATCGAAGACCGCTTTAATTGTGGATTTTGGAGGGACTAGGATGGTGTCGCGTTTTGCGCCTGCGATTTTCTGGCCGTCGATCTCAGTGATTTCGAAGACGTGTCCATGTAGATGCATGGGATGGGACATGCCGGTCGTGTTCGAGATCACAAGTTCGACGCGCTCGCCTTCTTTTACGTTGAGGCTGTTTCGATTTGGATAGGACGCCCCATTGATTGTCCAGGCGTAGGGGCTCATACTGCCGCCAAGAGCGGATGGCAGTGAGCGTTGCACGGGTCTTTCGGGTAGGGGATTTTTCGCTACAAGGCGCATCTCCTGAGTGTTGTCTAACGCGCCCATCTTTTGCTGCGCTCGAATTGCTAATGTCTGCTTGGGAATTTTTGCTCCCGGCGTCGCGAGCAACACGCCCGCCTGCAAGGTAGATCCTTCAGCTAGCGCCAGAACGGGAAACACACCGCCCGTTTCGGGAATCGTCACAAGCAAGTCGAGTCGCTGGGCCGTGGAAAGCTGGAAGAGATTGCCCCTAAGCGGTTGGACGTCTTCTCCGTCAGTGGCGACGATGGTCGCATCCAGCTTGCCAGTATCGATGAAAAAGTTGGTTGCCGAGGCGGCTCCGATGAGGCGCAACAGCACACGCTGGCCAGGCTTCATCTCGAGCACTTGTGGATTGTCAATCGTGCGGCGATTCGCCAGGAGTGCTTCATACTTCACATCAACGTCGGGTGGGGGAGCTTGCACTTTCTGCGCGATAAGCCGTTTCGATGCTGCATCCCATTGCTGCACGACGAGAGATTCTTTCTGCGCCGACATGTTCATCGACTTCGAGTCAGGCATTTTTTTGTCTTGCTGCTTCCCGCTCATGTCCTGCGCTTTTCCCATAAGACCCTTGAGGATGTCTTGGGGACTCGTGAACGAGAAGTCACTGAGCATGATTGTAAACTCGGCATCGGCCACCTTGGACTGCGCGCCCGAGCGAATCACCATCGGCGCCGATAAAAGTTGTTGTTCCTGCAGTCCGTAGTGCGAGTGCATCCAGTAGCTTCCGCTTTGTTGCAAAGGAAAATCGTATCGGCGGCAGCCGCCGGGTGGAATAGGATCCTGGGTAACAAAGGGCACGCCATCCATCAGGTTAGGCAGAATCAAACCATGCCAATGGATCGACGTCGGTACCGGAAGCTGATTCACAACCTCAACGTGGAAGCCGGTCGTTTTTTTGGGGCTGTAACCGTGCTCTCCATTAGATTGAGTAATGGCGGTGACCTTTGCCGTTTTGCCACCCACAGTAATCTGCGACTCGCGCGCGAATAGTTTAATCGTCTCCGGCTCACTCTTGTTCGCTGTCGGCTCAGCAGCGCGCAGTACGCCCGTCGTTACTATCGCGATAAACAGGCTCGCTTTCCAAAGGCAGTTACGTTTCATGACAGGTTACGGAGATGCAGACGTTAACAGGAATCACGCGCATAAATAGGATTTTAAAATCGACAGGCGCTCGCGTTCAACACTGAATCGACAAACACTCAGGCAATCACTTACTCTGGCAGTTATGCTGAACGCTTTGGATAGACGAGCGGCGACGCAACAGCGAATCAACTTCATGGCAGTAGTCATGGTGATGATTGTTCTTTTGAGCGTCTGTTCGTCATTCGCTTCAACGCAAGGTTTGAATCAAATCGCGACGCCGGATATGCCGCCGGAAGGCGATCTTTCGCTCAGTTTTCAAGCCCAGGGTCAGAAACTTGGCAACCCATATCAGGTACAAGCGGAAATGGGATTAACCAAATGGTTCGAGATCGCCATCTTCAAGGGTTTTGAGCCTAACGAATTGATTTTGGGGACCGAAATTGGATTGCTTATGAAGGATCCCTATCTGCTCTCGGTCGGTTTCTTAAGTTGGTCGCCACATAGTCACGTCGATCCCCAGCCGTATATCGAAGCCGGTTACTGGGGAGAGCACCACAAGTTCACCGCTGGCGTGGCCTATGCCGATTCTCATACCGAAGCCATCCTGGGTTACGCCTATGATTTCAATGATATGTGGCGGGTGCAGGTCGACTTTCAGAGCGGTTCCGATAATTCATCCACGATTGGCTTTGTCTGGAGTATCAACGACGATATTCAGGTGAATCCCGCGATCTATGTTACTAACGAAAGCCCGCACGAAGTGCTCGGCTACGTGTCGTTTACTTATACATTTCACCTCTGGAGCGGCAGGAAATAACGCTGCACAGTTTGGGGCGGAGACTAGTCGTGACTGAAGCGAACTGACCTTATCGGCCGTAGCTCACGCGCCAGATGGTTTTGTCGCCGTCTTCGCTGATGAGCAGACTTCCGTCTTTCGCAACAGTGATTCCGACCGGGCGACCCCAGACTTTGCTATCGGGCGTCACGAAGCCAGTCACGAAGTCTTCGTATTCGCCGCGCGCTTTGCCGGTTGATTTGTCGAGCGGTACACGCACGACTTTGTAACCAGTACGTTTCATGCGGTTCCATGAACCGTGGAACGCAGCGAAGATATCGCCTTTGTATTCGGACGGGAATTGGTCTCCGGTATAAAAACATAGGTTGAGCGAAGCCGAGTGCGCCTCGACGAGCACGTCGGGAACGATGACTTTATCAGCGAGCTCGGGATGCTTTCCCTTGTGGCGCGGATCCTGATGATTTCCGATGTAATACCACGGCCACCCGTAAAATCCGCCGGGACGCACGCTGCTGATGTAGTCGGGTGGCAAATCTTCGCCGATCTCGTCCCGCTCGTTTGTGCTCATCCAAAGCTCGTTTGTGCCTGGCCGAAACGCGATGCCGACGGCGTTGCGAATTCCCCAGGCGTAAACCTTTTGCTCGCTGCCGTCAGGATTAAACTCGAAGATGCGCGCGCGATTTTCTTCCGCAGCGTTATCCGACACATTCGAGCGCGAGCCGATCGACACGTACATTTTTTTACCGTCGGGTGAAAACACAATGCATCGCGTCCAGTGTCCGCCGCCGCGCAACAACCCTGCGGGCGAGAGATGTGCCGCGAGTTGCTGGGCCGGTCCGCGCGCTTTGAGATCGCCATTACGATACGGAAATCGAACTACGCCATCGGTATTCGCGACGTACAAAAACTGCGGGTCGTCGCCGGATGGATAAAACGCGATTCCGAACGGTTTGTTCAGATTGCGTTCTGCAAAAGTTTCAGTCATATCCGGTTTGCCATCGCCATTTGTATCGCGCAGCACCTTGATTTGGTTGGCGCGACTCTCTACGACGAAGATGTCGCCGTTCGGTGCGCTGAGCAGGAATCGCGGGTCGCGAAAACCACTGGCGTACAATTCGATTTTGAACCCCGGCGGAACTTTGGGTTGCACGTCAGCTGGCCGGTCGACGACGCGCGCCCGATTAATCGCGAAAGCATTCGAACCCGGCGTCGGCAAATCCTGCACCGTGATTTTGCGCGTGACGCCAGGCGCATCGCTCGTCCAATCGCCCATTGCCGCTTTGCCGGTGAGGACCGTGCCTTTTTCAGCGGCTGCGTTGGTCACGACGACGAGAAAGAAAACGGCCGCGAAAAAGATTATGCAGAAAATTGCATCGCTCGATTGGCGAGCTTTCATCTCACTGGAATCGTTCGGGCGCCAAATATCGCGCGGATCAAATCATCTGCCGCGAATGTATGTCTCACAGCGGCGCTATAGCTCTTGTGTTTTTCACGGCTGGGACGATTGAAACGCATGAGCAAGAAAATGCGTGCGGTCCAAGTCCCGCGAGCACGCGGGCCGCTTGAGCTAGTCGAACGCGACATCCCCGAGCCGGAGCGAGGGTGGGTGCGCGTTAAGGTGGAGGCGTGCGGTGTTTGCCACAGCGATTCGTTAGTCAAAGAAGGGCTTTGGCCAGGTATTCAGTATCCGCGTGTGCCGGGACATGAAGTAATCGGTGTCGTCGATGGCGTGGGCGAGGGGGTGAAGCCGTGGAAAACTGGCCAGCGAGTCGGCGTTGGCTGGCACGGCGGCAACTGCGGTTATTGCGATCACTGCCGGCGCGGCGAGTCTTTTGCCTGCACTGTGGCCTTGCTCACCACGGGAATTTCTTTCGATGGCGGCTACGCCGAATACATGGTTGCGCCAGCAGAAGCGCTGGCGCTTGTGCCTGAGGAACTCTCTGCCGTCGACGGCGCGCCGCTCATGTGTGCGGGTGTAACGACCTTCAACGCGTTGCGAAACAGCGGCGCGCGAGGCGGCGATGTGGTCGGTGTGCTCGGGATTGGCGGGCTCGGTCATCTCGGCGTGCAGTTCGCAGCGAGGATGGGATTCAACACCGTGGCGATTGCACGCGGAAAGGACAAGGAAGCATTCGCCAAAAAACTCGGCGCACACCACTACATCGACAGCCAGGCCTCCGATCCGGCGTCGGAACTGAATAAGCTCGGCGGCGCGAAAGTTGTGATCGCGACCGTGACAAACGCTGAGGCGATGGCGGCAGTGGTGGGCGGGCTCGCGCCGAATGGTGTGCTCGTGGTAATCGGCGCAGCCGGGCCGATCTCCGTCGACCCAATCCTGCTAATCGTGGGCCAGCGATCCGTCAAAGGGTGGTACTCGGGAACGTCCATCGATTCCCAGGACACACTCGAATTTAGTGCGGCGGCGGACGTCCATTCCATGAACGAAATTTTTCCGTTGGCAAAAGCCGCCGAGGCGTACGAACGAATGATGAGCGGCAAAGCACGTTTCCGCGTCGTTCTCGATATCGCGGGCAAATAAACCAAATGCACGCGTGCCGGTAGGGCGGGCAGTCCTCTGCACGCCGGTCGTGCCCACTAAGCGGCGCGCACGGGAGTGCGCGCCATACCCGAGCTATTCGTCGTGCCGCCGGTAATGATCTACCAACGAATAAGTGCGGGCGACGACGCGAACGCGAGCGCCGCGACAAAGGCGAACACAGCAACGAAGAACATTTGAAACGTAGTCACGCCAAAACCGGTTCATAAGATGAATTTCGTGACGGCGGAATTTTGCACACCTGCGTTTGCTACTAGCACCCAGAGACTGCCGCTGCTCACCGATAAATTCCAAAGCGCTTTGATCGCTCCCTTCATCGACGGCGGCGCCTGGCCGTAAGCGAATTCAAGTCCAGTTGTGGCGACCAGCACTTCGCCAAGCGTGATCGCCTAAGAAATGTTTGATGTTTGCTTTGCGATATTTGATGTAAGCATGCATTCGCGACCGAATTCAAAATGAAATCGCAGTACGATGTTGTCATATTGGGCGCCGGTCATAATGGCTTGGTCGCCGCCGCTTATCTCGGCCGAGCCGGGTTGAGCGTGCTGTTGCTGGAGAAAAATGATTACATCGGCGGCGCGACGGTTTCGCAGCAAATCTTTCCGGATTATGACGCGCGCTTATCGCGGTACTCGTATCTGGTCAGCCTGTTTCCGCAAAAGATCATACAGGATCTTGGGTTGAATCTGGAACTGCGCCGGCGCGCCATCGCGTCATGCACGCCATACATGAAACACGGACATGATGGCGCGTTGCTTTTGAGCAACGTCGATGAAGAAGTGGGCCGCCGGTCGATGTGTGAACTGACCGGAAACACCACCGCTTATGACGAGTTGAAACGCTTTTACGCGTTGCCGCGCGTGTTCGCCGAGCGCGTCTGGGAGTCGATGCTTGAGCCGCTGGTTTCCAGGGAAGAAATGGCGCGCCGATTCAAGGGGGACGAAATCTCGCGCGAAGCCTGGCGCACTTTAGTTGAGGAACCGCTCGGCAATGCTATCGAGCGTTACCTGCGAGACGATCTGGTGCGCGGGCTTGTGTTCACAGATGCGAAGATCGGCGTCTTCACATATCCGCACGACAGTTCGCTCCTGCAAAACCGGTGTTTCCTTTATCATCTGATCGGCAATAAAACGGGCGAATGGAAGGTGCCGATCGGCGGGATGGGCGCGCTCTCGTCCGAACTGGAACGCGCTGCACGCAAAGCAGGCGCCGAAATGCTAACGAATGTTCATATCCACGCACTGAACGTCACGGGTAAAACGCGCACGGTTAAATTTCTGGTGAACGGAAAAGACGAGGCTGTCGAGGCGCGGTTTCTCCTGGTTAACTTCGGGCGAAATTTGCTGGCAAAGTTTTCAGGCCGATTCTTTCAGCCGGATCGCACGGATGAAGGGTCCGTTTTCAAGATCAACATGCTTCTGAGCTGTTTGCCGAAACTGAAGGCAAAAAAAATTCCGGCGACTGAAGCGTTTTGCGGGACGTTCCATAGCGACGAAGGCTACCAACAGATGAATCTCAGCTACGATGAAGCGTCAGGCGGCAGGTTGCCGGGGAAAATGCCGTGCGAAATCTATTGCCACACGTTGACTGATGACAGCATTCTCGGGCCCGAGCTGCGCGAACAGGGCTTTCACACCATGACGCTCTTCGGATTGGACGCGCCGTGGAGCTTATTTGTGCGAGATAATGAAAAAATGCGGCGGGAAGCAGAGAAAAAATATCTCGCAAGCATCAACCAATGGTTGGAAGAGCCCATCGAAAATTGCCTGGCTCTAGCGCGCGATGGTAGCCCATGCATCGAAAGCAAGAGTCCCGTGGATATCGAGGACGCGCTGGGGATGTATCATGGGAACATTTTTCATAACGCGCCAACGTTTCCATTTGCTGAGCGTAGAGACCAAGTCGGCACATGGGGTGTTGAGACGGAATACGAAAATGTGTTTTTCTGCGGATCAAGCGCCTTGCGAGGTGGCGCTGTTAGCGGCATTCCCGGACATAATGCCGCGATGACGGTGCTTGAACTCTTTCGAAAGAATTCCAATGCCTGAAAGCTCAACCTCACACCCAGCTGATCCGCGCGACGTGGAGTCGATCGACGCAATCATCGCCGCTGCGTATGACGTGATCTCCGGACCGGCTGGACAAATACGCGACTGGAATCGCGAGCGGTCCCTGTTTTATCCCGGCGCGCGAATAATGCCCACTGCGAGCGTCCCGGGAAGAAACGACGTCGACCTTGAGCCGCAAATGTTGGATGTCGAAAAGTATATCGCGCGAGTAGAACCACTTCTTCAGCGAGGTTTTTATGAAGCAGAAATCGCGCGGCGCACCGAACAGTTTGGCCGGATCGCTCACGTTTGGAGCGCGTACGAATCGCGTCACGATCCAAGCGACCCGGCGCCGTTCATGCGCGGCATCAACAGCTTTCAGCTTTTTAATGACGGCAAGCGCTGGTGGATTCTTTCTGTTTACTGGCAGCACGAGAGCGCTGAGCACGAAATCCCGCAAAAATATCTCTAGCCGCGACCTTCGGTGCTGAGGCGACCGATCGTTGTCAGTGTCGAGTCCGCGCGCCAAACGCATTCACTTCTTTTGTAAATCTGTCTAGCATTCCCGGCGCAGGTTGTGGCGCATACCGCAGCAGTATGTACGTGTCGACGATTTGCCGGATGCGGTTAGATTCGTTAGGTAGCGATTGAGCAGCGCGCCGTGCAAAATCTAACGGACCTTCACAAGGATCTCGCGGCACACCGAGGCGGGCAATCTTTCGGCAAAAATATTCATACAACGCTTTCACCCGGTCCACGCGCGAGCGCGTCCGCAGTTGCATCCATGCGAAATAAATTGCGAGCAATGCGATTGCGACGAGCAGAATTGCTACAATGAGAAAGACCGTACCGCGACTGGCGATTCCCACGGACGCTAGAAAGACTTCCTGTACGTCGGCGTCGAATGCGACAAGCCGCGTGTCCCACTCATAGCTCACTGTTTGCCAAATGAACCGAGCGTTGGTGAAAACGCCGGACCGGAGCAACCGCGCTATCAACGCATTCCGGCCAACTCCCATTTGCCCGGAAGCGATGCGTGTCTCTAAAAACGTGGTGAGATCGAGACTCGCTCTTCCCGGCGCAACTGCGGCGGTCGGATCCACTCGAGTCCATCCGTTTTCCGGAAGCCAAACCTCGCACCACGCGTGCGTGTCCGATTGCCGCACGAGAAAGAAGTGGCCAAGATCGTTGTACTCACCTCCGAGGTAGCCGACAACAACGCGCGCAGGGATTCCTGCCAACCGCATCAGAGTGGCGAAACTCGTCGCATAGTGTTCGCAGAATCCCACGCGACGACGGAAAAGAAATTCCTCCAGACTACCGTATTCGCCTGGGGTCAACGAATAGCTGAACCCTTGCGTCCGGAAGAACTGAAGCGCGCTGTTTACTATGCCGCGCGAGTCACGATTTTGCACCGTCCATGAGTATGCCAGGTCGCGCACTGCGGGACTGATCGATGTCGGCACCTCGAGCGCTTCCGCTCGTCCTTCCGCTGTGATTTCGTTCCCGCTGGATTCTGATGACACGACCTCGTATCGGCGGGATTTTCGAATCGGCTGGACGCTCCAGAGATAATCGCCGCGTACAAGCATTGCACCGGGAACAGCTTTGATCGGTCGATCGAGCGCAAACATCCAGCGCGCGCCGTTTGGCGCTAGCGTGATCCGCTGCTGGATTTCCTTGGCATTGGACGAGTGACCTGAGGGGCCGCGGCTGCCTGCGATGTCTGGCGTGGTAGATGGAACCTTTGGCTGTGGATCGTACGGAGCTCGCCATTCCATACCGTTGCAATGCCACATGACGACCCCACGCCAATACATCGGACCAGACGGTCGAGTGTTGCTTCCAGGAAACTCTGCGCGGAAGGCGATCGCCGAAGAATCTGCAAGGGCCGCTATGCTTCCAGGAGAAAGCCGATCGGAAAAGCCGGTGTTTGCCAAACGGAAGGGACGTAGTTCAAACCAGAATCCAGTGTTGATTCGGGGAAACAGGAGAAAGAAAAGGACGACAAGCGGCAATGCCTGAAGGAGGAGTTTGCCCGTCGTGCCAACCGGAGGCCACACCGCGCCCGGTGCCGCTCCGCGATGAAACTGGATCAGTGCGACCACGAGCAAGGCAAACGCGATCATGAGACAAAGCGCTGTCGTGAAGTCTTGGGAAAGGAAAAATCCACACAAACAAAGCACCCATCCGATTAGTACCATGACTCGGAACTCGCGTGCCGTGTGTGCTTCGAGAATTTTCAGAGACATGAGAACCACAAGGAGTGATATGCCTGCCTCAACGCCTCTAGCAGAATCGTAACTGATAAAAGCTGTCGTAACCGCCGTCCCGACGAGTGTTAGTTTCAAAACCACAGAGCGAAGCCGGTAACCCCTGGGTTCCATCCAAAATTTCAGTGCAAGCGAGAGAAGAAAAAGCCATGGAACCCAAATGGCGAGAGAGTCGAAGAACGGAGGTAGCGTGAAGAGCAATGCTGCCGCCATCCAAAGCAGCGGTCGCCGTGGAATGCTTGTGTCCCTCTTGATCGGATTGCGACTCTTACTCATGCTCGACCGGTCGGAACAGACTCAAAGCGCGCAGGCAGGAGTGAAAATGCATCTGCCCAAGGGCAGGAGAAATTTCGATGCTCGGAAGACGAAGGCCATAAGGCTGCCGTGCACGTTCAGCCTCGATCACCCACAGCGTGAGCTGTGACAGTTTTTCTTCCACATCAGCCTCGCGAATCGCCAAAAAATCAAGACACACCGCGCCCTTGGTTTCGGCGACAAACTCTTTTGTCATCAGCGGTTGCCCGCGCGCCACAGCTTTCCAATCGATGTGACGTTGGGATTCTCCAGGCACGTAGTCGCGGACGCCCGCAAAATCGTCACCATGCCCGATGCCTTGCTGAACCTGGTTCTCGGCGAATCGTGAGTGGATCGTTGGTAGCTGGGAAATTCCCGATGGCTTGGGATAGACGAGGTAGGTCTGATTGGACACAAATCTCTTTGACGCGCGCACAAATCCGAGAGGGTAACAACTCGTTAGGTCTAAATTTTCTATTTTATGTTCGCCTCTGTGACGCGTGGCAAATCGAAGGGTCAGGCGGGCCGCGCTCTTGCGAGGGATGGAGTCGACGCGCTCACGCGTTTTATCGGCATCGGGCAAGACCACCTCGATTCCATAACGTGTCGAACGGGACGTGTTCATGATTTCAACCGGCAAAAACACCTCGTCGCCTGCAAATGTTGGCTTGGCGGATTCGACCCTCAGGGTGACGCCACAGAGATTGGTCAGAGTATTTGGAATCGAGACCAGGAAAACCGAACCCAGCAAAAACAAGAGCAGGTAAATTGCTGCGCTGTTTTGACTCGACGCCGCGTACCACATGACGCCAAGCACAAACAGTAGCGCTCCAAAACCTGCAGTTGGATAGGCCAGCGGAAACTTTGCTTTCACGGGACCGGCACGCTGTGAAGCAGATTATCAGCGAGTGTCCGTCCGCTTTGACCCGACTGTTCGAGATCGTGCCCGAGCCGATGCGCCATGACTGCCATTCCCACAGCCTGAATGTCTTCGGGAAGGAGCATCTCACGTCCGTGCATCAGCGCCCAAGCCTGCGAGGCGTGGAGCAAGGCCAGCCCCGCGCGCGGAGATAGCCCCGTGATGTGGCGTTGGCGAGAGGCATCCAGCAGGTCCTGCAGATAATCGAGCAACGCGGGTGAAGCGTGCACCTTTCGCACGTTATCTTGAATCTCCATCAATGTTTGTGGGCTCATCACCGGTTTTAACTCCTTAAGCATTACGCGGCGATCCATTCCCAGCAGCATTGCGCGTTCGCTGGTGCGATCCGGCACACCCAGTTCGATTCGCATAAGAAAACGGTCAAGCTGCGACTCTGGGAGCGGAAAGGTACCGACCGCGTGTTGCGGATTCTGTGTCGCGGCCACGAAAAACGGGTCGGGCAAATCATAGGTCGTGCCATCGACAGAGATGCGCTGTTCTTCCATGGCTTCAAGCAGCGCGCTTTGCGTCTTCGCTGTCGCGCGATTGACCTCGTCGATCAGCACTACCTGTGAAAACAGCGGGCCACGATGAAACACGAACCGTTGTTCGGCCCGATCGAAAATGGAATTCCCCAGAATATCAGCCGGCAACAAATCACTCGTAAATTGAATGCGCTGGAATGCCAGGGCTAGCGAGCGCGCTAACGCTTGCGATAACGTTGTTTTGCCGACGCCCGGAATGTCTTCAATTAAGAGGTGACCGCGCGCGAGCAAACAGGCGACAGCAAGCTTTACCGCCTGGTTTTTGCCTACAATGACTTCACAAATTTGCTTCGTGAACGCCTCAACGTGATCGGTCACTCCGCAATGATCTGTGGGAACAATGTCTTTCGCAAACACGATGTCGGGGGGAAAGAGTTTCCGGCCTGTTACTTTTGCTGGTGTTCTTGTTTCGTCGCTGAATCTGATAAATCAAGTTTTTCTGCCGATTTTCGCGTTCGTTTCATTGCCCCGTCGGAATCAAGTACCTTAGCCCGAGACGAGGCCGATGCCCGAGCCCTGCCGGAATGAGTTTGGACAGGGGTAGGGGACGGATGCGCGTCGCGATAACATTTCGTGACCAGCCCGAGCACGAACGCCGTGGCAACGAATACGACTACTCGTCTTTCAGTCGGTGTGAGGCGGAATCTTTGCCGCACGTCATCGAACTTGAAACGCCGCCTTCTTTTACCCACAAAGTAACTTCGGCTTCCAGCCGGAATTGTCGTCCAGGCTTCCCAGCGTGCGGATCCTGAAACAGGCAAGGATACCTGTTCGGCCAGACAAGCGCGATGCCTGCGTTACAATCCAGCCGGCGAGACGAAACGTTCCCGCGAGCAGCGAAAATTTGTCACGGCAGCACAGCAAGTTCTGGTGCATCTAGTGCTGTTCCTTTTGCCGCGGCCGAACCAAAACCGAACGATAGTGTTTCCTGATATTAGAATCGTAGAAGCGCGCTTTTGACTCCGCCGACATCAGGTCGCGATTCACCGAAAGCGGGATGTCGAAATAGCGGTAAATTGCGCCGTTAACGAATTCGATCTCGAGAATGTGCCGGCGTCTGCTGTAGCCAACCTTTGCGATCGCGCTCGATTGGACCGACTGCCGGGGAATCCGCGAAGTGATGCGGCTTGGTGTTGGTGACGGCTCTGCCCGCGCTACAACGACAAGGGCAGTTGAAATGCAAAAGACTGATAGAATCCGTCGCACCGCTTCGGTCTTACACGATTGCCGGTGTTTTGTCGATGCCAGGTGAAAGTAGATTCGGCGCCTCGTGCCGACCTACAGTACACATGCGATGATGGGGCCTCTCCCTTCGCAAGGGGGAGGGAGAGGGGAGGGTGAGGATTAGGACGATGGTCCGAGCGGAGTCGTGGCCTATTGTTATAGCAAGTTTTCAACCCTTGGGGTCCTTCTGGAGAGATTTTGAATCGGGAAGACAGGAAGGTGGAACGCGTTGTCCCCAACGCGTTGAGTTGGGCTCGCTACCATCGGTTTGGGGACAAGCCGATCCACCTCTAGATTTTCCTGCTTTCCTGATCAGGCCCAGAGCTGTTGCCGGAGCGGCTTTGTGACCTGCGGTCGCCTCTCCCTTTTCCAAGGGAGAGGGGAGGGTGAGGGTCACCACTATTGTCCGAGCGGCGTGGTCACTTCCGTTCCCGACGGTGGCTTAAATTCAAACGTAGACAGAGGAATCGCCGCGCGCGCCTGATTAGAATACGTGGTGACGATCCGATCGCCGTTTGGCAATAGCATGTCGGTGCGTTCGACTCGAAACTTGTCGTTGATTCGCAGATCAAGCTTTTGAAACACGCGTTTCATGGAGGCGGTGCGCGGCAGCAGTTGCAGTTCGTTTCCGTTTTCGGTCTTAGTCGCCGTGACGTTGAAGCTCGTTTCGATATTTTCCAGATTCAACGCGGAATTGATCGCCGCCACCGTGGCATCCAGCGGCGAACCTTTGCCTAACGGGTAACGCTCCGCTGATTTGAAGTTCGGATAATAAATCCATAGCTCGCGACCACTGCTCACAGTGATGCTGGGCGAATTGCCTTTCACTTCGCGCCGGAACTTGTTAGGCGGCTGAAACCAAACTGTCCCCGAGCTCACCACGGGCTTTTTCATCAACCGGATCACTCTTTCTTCCTGAAAGTCAGCCTGGGTCGACCGATTCTGCCGAATGGCCGCAAGCAGATTCTTGAGTTCACTATCGGAAATCGGCGCGCTCTTTGCGACGGACGCCAGCGCGAAAGCAAGGAAGATCCAATAGATGAAGACGCGCACGCGATGACCTTATCCGGCCGCGTCAAATTCTCAAAGTCGATCGCTGGCGCGCCTTGCGCAGAACGCGGCTTTTGAAACCGGCGAAAAAAGCGATTCGTTTCCTTATTCTGATTCCGGATCTTCGCGTATTCGGTTCACGGCAGACTTAGCTAACCACTCCCGAGCTTTTTGTCGCAACTCAGCGGCGCTATGCAGCGCCAGTTTGTCCTTCATCCGCATCTGGTGTGTCTCAATCGTTTTGACGCTCACATGCAATTCGCTCGCCAATTCCGAAACGCTCACGCCTCTGCCGATAAAAGAGAAAATCTCCAGTTCACGATCACTCAGGTTGTTGATGTCGGGGTTATGAGAATTTTTACCGCCCGCTGCGAAGTTGCTTAGTATTAGGGGCAACACGCTTGCAGCCACGTGCGGGTGCCCGGTTAAAATTTTGTCGAATGCCCTTAGGAGTTCGGGAGCATCGTCGATGGTCAGGTATGCTCGCGCACCGGCCCGGAACGCGCGTTGAGCCGAGAACGCATCAGCGTGCTCGGAAAGGGCAAGTATTGCGCTGGCTGGATTGAGGGTCCGGAATTCTTTGATCAACTGTATCCCGTCAGCACCGCAGAGGCGCAACCCAACCACCACCAACTGCGGTTTGTGGCGCAGAAACAATTCGCGCGCCAAAGGCGCTTCGTCCGTTTCGCCACACACGACAAATTGCGCGGTCTTCTCAATCAATGAGAGCACGCCGGCTCGAACAAAACCTATTCGATAAACGACGAGCACTTTTGCTTTTGTCGGGCCTTTCCCTGACACCTTGTCGGGTTTTCGTGTCAGGGACTTTTTTGATCCAAACACAGATCTCTTGTCTGGCCACTCTTTTTCTCGGGTGTCGCGTTTAGGGTTCAACACACGTGCAGCGAGCCGTCTTTTTCTTCGTTGCTGCATATTGGGGGTACCTAAGCGGTTTGTCCTAAGTTGCAGCCGTTTGTAGGGGGAAGACCGACGGAATTCAAGCTCAAAATTCAGGGATTCGCCCTGACAGACAGATGGCCAGCTGTCCCTTTATCCTCCGCGCGAGATGAAAAAGTTCCTTCTCGTTTTGCTCTTTGCATCAGTCGGCCCGCGATTCCTCGCTGGCGACGATCACAATCCAATCGGCGTGACGGGTGCGTTTGAGGGCGTCACTACGACTGCGGGCGCATACAACGTGCTCAATCACAATGCAACGCGGCAGATCGACGACATTGTCGTGCCAGGTTCGATTGGAAAGTATCCGCTCAAGATGACCCGCTATTACAACAGCCGGCGCACACCCGGTTATGGCGCTATTGGCGCGGGCTGGACTTACGAGTATTCGTGGGCCTTTCTCCTTTCTGTTGGCAAGATCGAGTATCCCAATGGAAACGTGCAAGATAGCCAGTGTGAGGCCCCTCTCGCCGTGTCCGATGCTTGGGAAACCGGCAGCCCGGTCTGCGATCAGAACGGCTGCCGTGGCGACTTTCGCCTGGCCGACGGCGGCACACTACATCTCGACAATACGAATACCTACTTTCAGGTGAGGACCATCAAGGATCCTTACGGTCAGATCACAACTCTTACGTACGATAACTCTGGCTTTTTGACCCGTGTAACGGAGCCAGGAGGCCGGTACTTGCAGTTTAACTACTCCCAAGTGAACGGATTCACGATGTTGAGCGGAGTGGATGCATACGACGGCCGGGGAAACCGGATCGACTGGGTCGTTTATCATTACACGTCCATATCGCCGGGAGGTCAGTATGGACCCAACGTGAACTGCCTAACCTCGGTGGATTACAGCGACGGCCAGCACGCGTACTATACCTATCAGCAAGATAACGTTCCGGACCACCTTGGACCGCCCTGCCCCTGTGTTATCAAGGTTACGCCCCTCCTGCAAACGGCCCAGGACGTCCGCTACAACGGAGCAATGCGCCAGATTTGTTATGAATATCAGGTCAACGGGCCGCACGGCGCAATTATCGCTGAGAGATACAGCCTCAACGGCAGTACAACCGGGCCTCGCGTCTCCTGGATCGACCCACCTGCTCCTTCGCCACTTCTTCAGGGCGTTACCTTCCCTACTACTTATACCGAATACCGCGGGGACGGTCCGACTCGCACGTTCAATTACACCCCACTGAGCTTGAGTCGGCCGCCCCCCGAGGAAACGTGCCCAGGCGTTAATGGCCCTGCTCCTCAGCAGTTCCTCGTTAGTCACACTGATTTTAAGCAGCACACGACCTGGCTGGGTTACGACACAGGGACCAACAACGATAAGTGGTACGTCAACTCGGTTACCGATGCTCGCGGCTCAGGACCCGGTGATCCAAATCATACCACGACGTATATCCGTGGAGATCCGCCACCAGCAGGGATTGGTGAGATTCTCCGGGTAACGTATCCCGGTGGTAGCTACATCCAGTACGGGTACCAGGATCATCGCTATTTAACGTCCGTTATCGACGAGCGCGGTAACAAGACCATTCATATGCGCGATGGGACGACCAACCAGATCACCCGGACTGATTGGAAGGATGCAAATGACAACAGCTTAGCGTTCGAGAATTTTACATACAACAGTTTTGGCCAAGTGCTTACCCATCGCCTGAAGAATGGCGCCTATGAACGCTTTGCTTATGACAGCCGTGGTCTCCTGACCGATAAGTGGAATCCCAAGCAGAACGTTGTCCCAAGCGACACCGATCCACACACGCACTACGATTATTATACGTCAGGTGTTTGGATTGATCGGGTGAACACAATCACGCTTCCTCAAAACGTCAGCCTCAAGGCCGCCACCGAGACCTACGAATACGATCGGGCCCTTAGCGGCGGCATCACGGACCTGAACGGCACGCCTGTAGCTGGCCGCGGTTTGGTCACGAAAATCACTCATACTGCTCCCGAAAGTAAATACCAGCAGTTCAAATACGATGCTTACGGGAACAAAGTGTGGCAAGACAATGAGCTGCGCAAGGCCACCAGTTACAGTTACGATGATTACAACCGGGTGCTGAGCGTCACCGATCCACTTGGTAAAACGACGACGTACGATTATGCGCGGACTCAGGGGGACACCACCCAGCCCCAGCAGCACACCACCAATTCACCGTGGTGGGTGACGGCACCCACCGGCATCAGGACTAATAACGTTTATGACGAAAACTGGCGCAAGACCGCCACTACTGCCGCATCCGGCACTCTGAATCTAACTACCAGCTTTATTTATGATCCGGTGGGCAACCTCACAGACGTCACCGACCCGCGCGGCCAGAAGACTCACCACGTTTACGATAACCGCAACCGCAAAACATCCACAACGGAAGCGTACACCACGCCCCTTGCCGAGACCACCGCGTGGCATTACGATGGAGCAAGTAACATCTATCAAATTGATCGCCCTGACGGGAAAAATGAAACCAAGGGCCACGATGCGCTTAACCGCATGATCTGGCATAGCGAGCAGCGTGACGTCCCGGGACCTAGCCCAGCCCCTACTCCGATTACTTTGACTACGCACATCTTCTACAATCCCTCGGGTACGATTGAGCACGTGCTGGATGAGCGTGGCAAAACAACGTCGTTCCAATACAACCCGTCGGACAAAAAGATCACGATGACGTATCCGGTAAACAACAACCAGTATGACACGCAAAACTGGGTGTGGGATAACGCTCACAATTTAGCGAGCCGTACCACGGTTCACGGCGAGACACAAAGCTTCACCTACGATAACCGAAACCGCAAAACCGGAATGAGTTGGACGCCCGCCAACGGAGATTGGGCGAGTTATGGCTATGACGATGCCAGCCATTTGACCAGCGCGGCGAACGCT
>Ga0193750_1000019_pt1 | contig 108941 bp, 91 predicted proteins | sample L1c1metaG_FD_160569 | JGI IMG/M metagenome (GOLD analysis project Ga0193750, IMG submission 160569) | Soil microbial communities from a riparian zone of the East river system, Colorado, United States - L1c1 | ecosystem: Environmental > Terrestrial > Soil > Riparian zone | place: USA: East... | reverse complement strand
CAGTGCGCGCCGATGCCGGTGCTGCGCAATCTTGATGTTCCGCAGCTCTGGATCCTTGCCGCCGACGATACCGACGCTCCGAGTGCCGAAACCGTGCATCGTCTCCGCGCGCTCGCAGCCGATGGAAAGCCCATCTTGTCGGCGGTCTTTCCGCACACCGATCACGGCATCTACGAATACGAGACCAAGGCAGATGGAGCGCGCATGTCGACACGCCACCCGGATGGCTATTTCGCGATGATGCGGGATTTCATCCGCACCGGCCGAGTCGGCAAGAGCTACGGTACGAGCATGATCTTCCACTCCAGCCGGGATTAGGACTAGAACCCCTTGAATGCGGCTCCGATCTTCGATGCACGGAGACTAAGAGGAGGCGTGTCTAACGCATTTGCGGGACAGTGACGAACGCCCGCGCAGTCACGTTCCGCCATTTTTTCCTCAGCGTGATTCATGCGGGAATCTAACATCCGTTCGCTCGCGCCTGACCAGGTGGAACGCGTTGTCCTCAACGCGTTAGCTAATCATTGCGGCTTTGCCGCCTGATATTTGCGCCTTCGGCGAATCAACTGCCATCGTCTTGCGGACAAGCCGATCCACCTTTCGTACCCATTTTCCGCGGATTGACGGATGACAAAAAAACGATGATAGCCAATCGCTGAAGCGCGCGGAAAAACAATCTCAGATAGCAACCTCAAAGGTGGATTCCTCCAGACAGAGCGGAGTGCTCGTCCTGCTCGGTGTGTTGTTCACGCTCATTCTTGCCGGTCTCGACAACACGATCGTCAGCACGGTCATGCCGGTGGCGTTGCCTGAGCTTGGCGGTGCACACCTGTACGCGTGGACATTTGCGGCTTACATGCTCGCCGCGGCGGTATCGATGCCAATCTGGGGACCGGGGTCGGATCGCTGGGGACGCCGGCGCACGTACCTCATCGGCATTGTCGCGTTCACGGTCGGGAGCGCGCTCTGCGCCATCGCGCGCACGATGATGGAGTTCATCGGCGCTCGCGCCATCCAAGGCGTCGGAGCGGGAGCCGTTGCCACGCTTCCGTTTGTTTTGCTCGGAGTTGTATATCCGCCTAACAAACGCGGGAGAGCGCTGGGCGCGGCCAGCAGCGCGTGGGCGGTCGCGAGTGTGGCCGGACCACTCCTTGGGACGCTGATCGTGACGCACGTTTCATGGCGCTGGGCTTTCCTGATCAACGTGCCGATTGCCATTGTGGCTGGGTTCCTCGTGATCGCCGGAATGCGCGAGAGCACCGGACATAGCGTCGGCAGATTCGATTATGCCGGCGCGCTTCTCGCCGGCGCGGGTGGCAGTTGCCTGATGTGGGCGTTTGTCGATCTCGGTGAGGGACAAATCGGACTGATGCAGGCTACGCTCGTTGGTGCCGGAATCATTCTGCTTGCCATCTTTGTCCGGCATGAGGGACGAACGCCTCATCCCATACTGCCGTTGACTTTCTTTCATCATGCCGGCTACGCGTCGTCGATTTCTTCGTCATTCCTCGCCTTCTTCAGCGGCTTCGGCCTGAGCGCTTATCTACCGCTCGCAACCAACGCCGCTTTTCATGACAATCGCGCGTTCGTAGGCCTGGTAGTTGGCGCGTTCACCATTGGATGGAGCACGTTCGCCTTCGCTTCTGGGCGGTTAGTCCACCGAATCGGCGAACGACTTCCGAGTGTGATTGGAATTGTTGTGCATATTCTGGGACTTCTCTTTTTCATGGTCGCATTCGAACATGGACTGGGCTGGGTCATCGCCGCGGCGCTAATCGCAGGCGCCGGGATGGGATTGCTATCGCCGGCGCTAACTGTCGTGGTGCAGAATAGTGTCCCGGTTGCCCGCATGGGTAGCGCGACCACCAGCCAGCAATTCATCCGGCAGGTTGGCGCTGCGCTCGGCGTCAGCTCGTTTGTGTTGGCCGCAACCGTAGGCGGTTTTCGCCTGGGCTTGCTGTTGATGATTGCAGTGAGCGCCGGAACGTTTGCGTGCGTTCTCGCGCTGCCCGCGCACAGTCTCCACGATGCACACCAAATCGATGCTTTAGAATAGGGAACGTGCCTTTCCCTCGTTAGTCACGTGTCAACCTCGCTCATTCGGGCTCTTAACGTTTCAAAACCGAGTGAGCATCACGACTTCTGCACTGGTCACTGGTCACAGGTCACCCGTCACTGGCCACTCATCACTGGTCACACGTCACTTGTCACTTCTTCCCAACCGTTCCTCCTTGAACAGCATCGAGTTCTGGATGTCTCATCGTTAACCGTCCAAGAAAAGAAAGCTCTATGAAATCAACCACGATCTCAATCGCAATCATCGCCGTCCTGTGCGTCGGCGCTGCACCGCTGTCCCGCGCCGCCGATCAACCCTTCATCGGCAAATGGAAGCTCAACCTCTCCAAGAGTAAACTCGCCGACCAAATGACGATCGCGCCCGCAGGCGCAAACCGCTACACCCTCACCTTTGCCGGTGTGGGCGACACCGAGACCCTGTTGGCGGATGGTACCGACCAGCCCGGAATTCTTGGCAGCACCATTTCCGTTACCGTTGAAGCGCCCGGCAGCTGGAAAATTGTGCGGAAACAAGGCGGCCGCACCCAGCTCACCGCGAATTGGAAACTTTCCGACGACGGCAAGGCGCTCACCGACACGTTCATTGGCAACCAGCCGGATGGTTCGACGTCGCGCGTCGACCTGGTTTACAAACGAGCGGACAGCAGCGCAAGCAACTCCGGCATCCCGGGCACTTGGGAAACCACGCAAGAAAAGCCCGATTCAGCGTATGAAATGGAAATTCGTCCTTACGAAGGCGACGGCCTTTCTTTCATCATTTCCGGCGGTGGGCCCGCGAACAACGTGAAGTTCGATGGAAAGGAGTATCCGCCTGCGGGCGCCAGTCCCGCTGCAGGCAGCGCCACATCCGCGCGCCGCCTCGGCGATCGCTCCATCGAATTAACCAAAAAACTCAAAGGCAAGATTGTGGAAACTCGCGAGATAACCATCTCGCCCGACCTCCAGACCCTGACCATGACCCGGCACCTCGTGGATCAGCGCGTGCCAAACGTCCTTATCTTCGATCGCGCATAAAATTTGAGCTCGGCGAAATCGCGCTGAAGCGAAATAGACTGCGCTCGAGCCGTGCGTCGTTGCCTGTTGTCAGAGCATTAATAGGTAACTGATAACGCCGAGCCGTCGGCTCGGGTCGAATGTTGAATGTTCAAGTACGACCCCAATGTCTTTACCCCTCATCGCGTTTGTCCTGGCCGCAACCGTAGGCGGATTTCGCCTGGGTTTGCTGTTGATGATTGCGGTGAGCGCCGGAACCTTTGCATGCGTGCTCGCGCTGCCCGCGCACAGTCTCCACGATGCACACCACGTCGATGCTTTAGAATAATTGGCGCCACCAATCGCAATCAGCTGTGCAATTCGAACCAGGCAGGTTTCAGATGGGCCAGCGGCTCTTTTAGTTTCGCGAGCTCTGCGGCTGGTCCGTGAACTTCGATGCGAATCAAGTCGGCCATCGCCAGGGCCTGTTCTAGCATCGCACCCACGTTTTCCAAGTGCGCCAGCAGCGCTTCGGCGTTGACGTAGCCTTCGCGGCAAAATACTTCGTCGCCGTTGATCGTGAACTCATAGAAAAGATTACCCGTTTCGTTCCGCGTCTTGGCCGCAAACTCCAGCAGGATCGCCTTCAAATGCGGCATCTTATCCGAAGGCACCTTGAAGTAGGGATGCAAACTGACGAATCTCGAAAACTGATTCATACCTTGATGGTAAACCTTTCCGGAATGCAGGGCGAGGCCAGACGGCTTCGCCAGAACACTGGCGCCAAATGTCAAATGTTGACGCGACCCCGTTCCCAGCCGTTCCCGCTGCCTAACGAGTTCGTGAACTCCCTTTGCTGTTATTCTTTGCTCCTTTGCTGCCTTCAAAAAAATGCTTGGCAAAGCCGGAAAAATATTGTCAATCTCACTGCCGACGTCGTGCGCATAAAAGCTTCTGCGGAACAATTCGAGGATCAAGGACCAGCGTGTCTGCGAGCATGGCGCAAGCTCCTTCCCGCGATTTCCTGTACGCTGTCGTTGATCCGCAGCCTCTCGCATACCGAAAACGCGGGCTAACATAAATCCACGTCGATGTATAAATTCAGGAGCGTCGCTGACCTCTGCGGGCTGCTCGAACAGGCATATCACGCTGGCCCTGGTGAAACCAGACTTACGAAGTTTGTCGACGTTCTGAAGACGACGCTCGAATTCGGAGACGGAGCCGCACATTTGTACGCGGAGACGGTGCTCGGTTGCAACTCGGACAACTCCGCTAGTATCGTGCGGACGAACGCCGAGCGGCTGATAGGCACGTGGCGTGCCACAGGCGCGTCCTCCCTCGCCGACCTTGGATACGGCGGCAACGCACTCTCCTCAAGGATAGAAGAATGGAACTTCGCCGACGATCTGACCTACACCTACCGACTGGAAAAGCAGATCAGCTTCATGTCGCCCTATGGTTCCATGGTCCGGCCTTCCTCGACCAGCGAGGGCGGTTTCTGGGCACCGCCGGATCGAACCGGTCCGCAGATCAACATCCTCTTGCTCCGTGACGGGACGGATGGTCGGGAGGCGATGGTCGACTGGCTCGGTTCCGACGACGACCGACCGATGCAGTGTCTGATCGACTTCACTCGCTTCCTGCGTTCCTAGATGTGTAGTCTCAACACGTTGTTCATGTGGAGACGGAGACAGGATTATCAGGCGTTCAGCTCGCTTGCGAGTGAGTAGGCCTGCTTTTTTTCCTTCCTAATTCTTCCTTCTCACTTTCTTCCCTCATCCCTCTTCCTTTCCGCGCCCGCCAATGACGAGCTTTGCGATCCTGTTATCGCGGCGAACATCGATAGTAAGCTCTGACCGTTGTTGATCCCTTTGATCCGTTGTTGACCCTTATGTCCGCTCGAAAACCAATGCTATACGTGATTCACGTATAGCATCAATTCGCGCTTGTTCGGTGATTGTTGAAGACGCGACTTCCAGTTAGCCTCCGGCGAGGATGAGACATCTCTTTCTCGCTACCGCGCTCCCTTTCGCTGGCTTGCCAAGTCAATTCGAAAAGATTGCTCTTGCGGCTAAAGGGCGTTAGGCCGATGAGGCGTTGGCGGCAACGCAAGTGTCGATGATAAGCTCTGCTCCCTTGCTCCCCTTGCGAGAACATGACGCCCACCAGGTGAAGCTCGTTCTTGCAAGATTCAAAGACGTGACGCCGTCACGTCACTTCGAGAGCTTGCGCGACGTCCTAAGGCTTACAAGGAATGTCCGTATCTTGCGCAGCCACGATCTGCCATTTCCCGGCGCGTTTGAGCCATGTGTCGGTCCAGATCAGACAACGCTTTGTCTCCTTGCCATCTTTAGCCTTGGAGACCGCGCTTTCCGCTCCATACGCTATCGCAATGGAGTCGCCGAAAAATCGCACCTTTACCTCGCCGAGTTGGCAGTCGCGCGAGAGCGACTTGGTATCTGCGGTGATCGCTTCGTTCTTGCCGTAACGCCGTCCCCTTGGCGACGTCCCTTGGAAGTCGTCCGCAATCACGTCCTTAAGATCCGGCTGCGGGCTACAGGCCGAGTTGGCCCACTTCGCCTCGGCCGCAATGATGAACTTCACCGTGTCCTCCCCCGGCGATCCCCATCGAGATTCCTGCCCAACGCTGGGTGAGGCAAACCCACCGACAAACAACACTACGAGCAGACATCCTGGGATGATTGATGCGACTTTCATTGTTTTAGGGCTTTTTTCGTTTGTATTTCACCAGCATCGCCGGGCAAGCCTTTTCTTCGCTCCCAATCGATAGCAAGCTCTGACCGTTGTTGATCCCTTTGATCCCTTGTTGACCCTTATGTCAGCTCGAAAACCAATGCTATACGTGATTCACGTATAGCATCAATTCACGCTTGTTCGGTGATTGTTGAAGACGCAACTCCCAGTTAGCCTCGGGCGAGGATGAGACATCTCTTTGTCCCTGCCACTCTCGTCGCTGCTACTCTCGCCGCCGCGCTCCCTTTCGCTGGCTTGCCAAGTCAATTCGAAAAGATTGCTCCCGCGGCGAAAGGGCGCGTCGGCGTCGCGGCCCAGCTACTGGAATCGGGCGAAACGGCCAGCCTTCATGGCGACGAGCATTTCCCGATGCATAGCGTTTATAAGCTGCCGATCGCGATGGCGGTATTGCAGCGCGTTGACCTCGGAGAGCTGAAGCTCGATCAGCTGGTGAGAATCGAGCCGAGCGATTTCGTGCGAAAAGGAATGTATAGCCCGGTGCGCGATAAATATCCGGACGGTACCGAGTTGACCATAGCGGAACTTCTCCGCTACACCATTTGCGAGAGCGATGGCAGCACCAGCGATGTGCTCATGAAACTGATCGGCGGTCCGGGCCAGGTCATGTTGTTCCTCGAGGGGATTCACGTGCCGGACATCGAGGTCGTTAACTACGAGAAGGAAATCGGCCTGGATTGGGAAACGCAGTATAGGAACTGGGCAACTCCCAAAGGCGCGCTCGCACTCCTCGCGGCCTTGCAATCTCAGCGTGGCCTCTCGCGGGAGAGCCAAGCCCTGCTGCTGAAGTTGATGACCGAAGCCATTCCGGGCGCGAAGCGGCTCAAAGGAGAATTGCCCGCCGGGACGGTGGTCGCACACAAGACCGGCACCGGCGGCGCTCAAAACGGCATCACCTCCGCGACTAACGACATCGGCATTATCACCCTTCCCGATGGTCGACACCTCGCCGTGGCCGCATTCGTCTCCGATTCCGCCGCCAATGATGACACGCGGGATGCGATCATCGCCCGCCTGGCCAAAGCCGCCTGGGATAGCGCCCAATCGTTAGGCCGATGAGGGTGCTCGCTTGCAGCGTGAAGTAATAAGGAGGAATGCAGAAGGAAGAAAAAGATCTACGTGATCGGACGAAGGCTTTCGCGCTTCGGATTGTGGGAATGTTTTCCGCGCTCCCGAAGACCACGGAGGCGCAGGTACTTGGGAAACAGTTGCTCCGCTCGGGAACTTCCGTCGGCGCTAATTATCGAGAAGCGTTTCGCGCGCGCAGCAAAGCGGAGTTCATCGCGAAATGCGGCGATTCGCTTCGCGAAATCGAAGAAAGCGCTTACTGGATGGAACTGCTCGTGGAGTCCGGGGTTGTCAGCGCGGAAAAGCTCGCACCTTTGCGACAAGAGTGCGAAGAGCTGACCGCGATTTTCGTTACCATCCTGAAGCATGCGAAGACTTCTTAATTTTTCCTTCATCCCTCTTCCTTAGCTTCCGACCTCGCCGTGGCCGACTTCCGCTCGGCCTGCCACGTTTCGGTTCGTCCTTCGGTAGTGTAATTCCCCGCGAGCGTCCCATTACTTTTCAACTCGCCTTCCAAGACAACCGACTCATGTTTTTTGAAAACCAAAGTCGCCTCGAGTTTTTGCTTGCTCCACTTTCCATTTTCAACTGTTCCCGGTCCAGTATGACCAGTCTCAACCGTGCCGGCGAGCCGTTCACCATCCGCCTGAAGATGTAAGCTCCCCGAAACGCTCTCATGTCCCGCTTGGAAATGGATAACCCAATCTCCTGTGATCGACTGTTCGGCGGTTGGCGTCGCCGGTGGCGCGTAGTGTTGACCGAAAATAACGCCTGGTAGTCCGAGCGCGGCGCACATCATCACTGCTATCTTGATTTTCATAGTGAATACCTCTGTTTCGTTTGTTTGCAGATCGAGGCTTACGCATAACAGAATTCAACTGCAACCGTTAGATAGCGGTTGCCCATACGATTCCGTACAAATCGATGCCGAATGTCCGAAAAGTTGAAAGGCCTGCTAAGTCGGTAAAGCGCCGGGTCGATCGCCGCGTCGGCCGAACTCGTGCCCGACTCGGGCAGGCGTTGCGCAAATTAATGGAACAACGGCCGCTCGAAAAAATCTCCGTCCAGGACGTGGTCGAGCTGGCGGGGGTAAGCCGGTCCGCCTTTTACGCCCATTATGATGACAAGGTCGACCTTCTTCTTTCCGACATGGACGAATTCCTGGAAAGAATGGCGATGCTGTTGGTTGTTCGAAGTGAACAATCAAATCGGATTGCACCGGTGCACGAGTTTTTCGCTCATGTTGGTGAGGCGGAAGAGATCCGCGGAGCTCTGGCGCGTTCAGAACGGTTGCAGGATTTTTTCGATTTGGCGGTGGAACACTTCGCACGTGGGATCGAACTTCGGCTGAGACAACTAGCTGAACGCGAAAAGACCCAACCGCAGCGCCCGCGCGATGGATCAACCGTCGTTGCTAGCTCAGATCTCGTCGCGCATGCGCTCGCGGGAGCATTCATTGGTTTTCTCAACTCCTGGCTCCGCAACGGTCAACCGCTTTCAGCGAAAGCGATGGACACTCTGTTTCACAGATTCGCTTGGGCCGGAATAACAAGTGCTGGGGCTACAAAAGAGGTACACACTTTCTGAAAACCGGATAGCGATACCGGTTTCAGATAGTGAATTGTCGAGAGCCTGCTTGGTAAGGGCCAGTCCGTGGAAGAGCACATCTCCAATTACCGGGCGGCCAGGGCGCCGACGGACAAGGGCCGTAACGCGGATGAAGGAGCGGCCGAGCCTTCAAGAGCAGCAAAGCAGAGCGCCAGGAAATCCGCCGTGAAGAATCACGCCGCGATGCGGTAAACGATAAGCCGGGTACATTATTGATGCACTAGCGGGAGCGTAAGGCTAAACCCAATGAAGTGACCCTGGTAAATGCCTTACGCCGCCGTACATACTCACATGCGAATGCCTTTCGCTCGATTATTGTTTAACCATGATCCTAGATGAGATTCGCGAACATACGAACGGCGCTCAATTCCGGCGCGCTGATTTACACATTCACTCGTTTCGTGATGGCGGCTCATACGACGTGGATGATGTCCGGATGACTCCGGAAGGCATCGTCGACAAGGCGATCACAGAAAATTTGCAGGTCATCGCGATTGTAGATCACAACGTTATTGGAAACGTGCGAAAAGCTGTTAATCATGCGGTCGGGAAAAACATCCTGGTCGTCCCAGCAGTAGAGCTAACAACAGCACAGGGCCATCTCCTCATTTATTGTCCGACGGTCGAACAGCTAGAAGATTTCTACGGCAAGCTGAATATCTCAGCAGATCGCAAGGTCTGTAACGACACCATCCCTCAGTGTCTAAAGCTTGCTGAGGAATTCAAGGGATTTGGCATTTGCGCGCACATCGATCTTGATTCGGGGTTCGACAAAGCACATCCGAAGTTTGATGCCTTCAAACAGGCGATCATGAACTCAAAATCGCTCTTGGCACTGGAGGTGTCGAACATCACAAATGTGGTTTCGTTCTCTCACTCTGATACGAACGCGGATCGAAAGCGTTGTGCCTCGCTCCGCTGTACACACCTCGAACAAGAGTCGGACATCGAACTTACCAAAGTGATGTCATCTGACGCGCATACGCTCGACGCACTCGGCAAGAATGCCGCAGGAAATCGCCGCCTGACCCGAATCAAAATGGAGTCACTGTCCTTCGATTCCCTGAGAATTGCTCTACTCGACGGTGCCGCCCGAGTTAGACTTGAAGATCTGATCCCGCCTCAAGTTCCGGGGTTTATCGGAATGAAATTGGAGGGCGGGTTCCTTCGTGACCAAGTGGTTCATTTCAGTCCTAACCTTAGTTGCATAATCGGCGGACGAGGCGCTGGGAAATCCACCATGCTTGAGTCGCTTCGGGCGTGCGCGGGCAATCAAGTAGACAATCCTATCTTGGATTCCGAGGTGTGGCCGGATGCTATAACTCTGGTTTACGAAGACGAGGTAGGTCAACGGCACACGCTCTCCAGAAGCAAACTGAACGAGGTCACTAATGCTGATCCCGATGGACCCACCTACATACCTATCGAAAGCTATGCTCAAGGCGAAACCGCACAGACGATTCAGCACTGTGACAAAGATCCTACCGTCCTTCTGTCCTTCACTGACACCTTCATCGATCTGAAGGAGCTTACGGACAAAGACGATGAACTGCGAGACTCACTGCTCGAGAATCAAACAGAAATTGAGCGGCTGCAACTGGATGTAAAACGGATTCCAGAGATAGAAGCCGCGAAAAAGGTGGCCGACCAGCAACTCGCTACCCTAAAGACTCAAAAGGCCGGGGAGGTTGTCGCACTCGAACAGAAACTTGCTACGGAACGCCAGTTTCGCGATAGCCTAATCACGAAGCTTAACACCCTTCTGAAGGCGGTAAACAGTGCACTGACAAGCGAGGATTTGAAAAACATCACTGCAGGGATGGATGGAAGCACCCTCGCAGTCGGTAAGGCGGAGTTTGAAGCTGTTCAAAAACTCGTAAACGATCTCGCTACTAGCATCGATACACTTTCCACCGATCTGAAGACTCAGATAGGTGATACGGTTGCCAAGATCAACGAGCAGCTGAAGACCTGGACAGGAAAGGAGCAAGAAACTCAAAACAAGATTGAAGAATTGCGGCGCGACTTGGAAAAACAAAAGATCAAACTTGATATCGCGTTTATCCGGAAAGTTACTAAAGACGCAACTGACTTCGAGACAAAGCTAGCAGAACTGAAAAAGAGCGTTCCGAAACTCAGAGATGCATTCAAGCGGAGACGAGAACTTTTCCATTCTCGACGGGAAATGCGAAGCAAAGTGTTCACCACGCGACAGGCGTTTGCGACGGTAATGAACAAGAACTTAGCTTCCGCCGTAGTTGACTACCGGGTCAGCCTTCGCTTTCACGAAGGAACGCTCTCGAAAGAGTTAGAAGAGATTGTTAAAACTCAGATGGGCTGGCGAACCTCACAGGTGCCGAAAGCTCAATTGATCGCGAGTCGGATTTCGCCGGTCACTTTGCTCGACGCAATCGACAAAAAGGACACAACGGTCTTGGAGGCCATAACAGACGAGAACGGAAGTCGCGTCTTTTCCAGAACTGACGCACAAGAGATCATTGCTAAGCTAAAGGATTGGAGCGCGTATGTCGCAATCCAGCGATGCGTGTTTGAAGATCGCCCTGAGATCAAGGTTAGCAGAACGATTGATCACGCAGATGGCACCAAGACATATCAGACAAAAGATTTTTCCAAACTTTCCCTCGGACAACAGCAAGCGATTCTGCTGTCGATCTTACTGTTCTCCAAGAGCAAGACCCCGTTGATTATTGATCAGCCCGAAGACAATCTCGATAGCGAGTTTATTTACAAAACAGTGGTTCGCTCTTTGCGGCTCGTGAAGGAACAAAGGCAAGTTATTATTGTAACGCACAACGCCAATATTGCTGTGTTAGGCGATGCGGAGTTGATTGTGCCGCTTCGCGGCGCAAGTGACCTTGCGGTAATACGCGATCGCGGTTCTATCGACACCAAACAAACCAAAGAGATCGTTTGCACAATTCTAGAGGGAAGTAAGAAGGCATTCATGCGCCGACTGGAGGTTTACGATTTTTAAGCGAGACCATTTTGATCGCCGATCGTGTATCTGTTAGGTGCTAAGCAATACAATGACTCCGACCCAGACAAAGAAACTCGAACACCTAGAGTGGGCGGTAGAGAGCCGTGCCCGTAATCAGCGATGTTCGGTTCGCTTGTTACGCCTGTTCATAGAATTCGAGGATCAGTGGAAAACCCAACGCTGGGCACGCGCTGCACAAGATCTACTTTCGGTTTCTTTTTCACTCTGGCGTGCTGCCTTCTTGGCAGACAAGACCGCCAAACGTACGGCTGTTTTCTCGCATGCGACGGATTTCCTGGAAAAGATCATCGAGGACAATGCCATTTCCTATTTGCAGGATCGCAAATGCAATGAGTGGACTTTCAACTACTATACAAGGAACGCGAGGGCCGCTTTAGAAACGCTGAGCAAATACTGGCCCAAACAGGTTTCGGCGTATGCAGGCAAGAAGCGAACTCCGACAGAAAGATGGCGATACTGCCAAGAACTATTGGACGCGACGGTGAATAACTTCGAGGTGACCGCGCGACCATCCGAGCTAAGAATACCTCGGGAAGGCAGGCGAAGGAGACGCGGTTGGCTGCTAAAGCGCGGAGGAGGAAAGTGCGTGAGATTACCTTTGCCGACAGAAAGGCAAAGAACGAAGCCTGACATCGAATTTGAAGTGCGACGAAGAAGGCCTAACCGCTAATGCTTTTAAGGAAATCTCGGCCCACACTCCGGCCAAACTCCAATGTCCAATGTTTAAGATGCGACCTCAAACTCGTTTTCGGAAACGTTAAATGTTAGACGCGACTCCGTTATCGAACGCGTCATTCATCTCGATCGATTCACTGGGTGTGACGACAATTTGCTGCGAATCAATCGCATGGATGAGATCATGCATAGCGTTCGTAAACCGCCGAAACGACCTAGATTTCGTAGCTGCCACACAGAAGTCGATCAGATCAGTCATTGGAGCCTGATCTTCTGTCTCCTTGTATATCCGATCGCGCGGAAAATTCCTGCTAACCCACTGTTTCGGTCCCACGAGATCCTCAACTTCTCCTTCGAAAACAGCTTCCGGAGAGACTCCGGATGCGCCTGCTATCGTCGAAAGGCTCGCAACAAACCATGCCTCGTATTCGCGCCGCGCAAAAACCACAGCCGTAGGATAGCGAGCGCCGTGAGCATGAATCCGAGACACGAAATCTGCAGCTAGTTTGACAGGACACGCTTCTTCTGAATCCGCATCCATTAGCACCAAAACACCTGAACAATTTCTCTCTCGAAAAGCTAATTCTATGAATCTCTCCAAGCCTCCTATTTTGGTTAGATTGCCGCATCCATGTGCGTTTTTTGGCCGTGCTATTTGCAGATCCCACCGCCGTTTTATTGCCAAGTATCTGCGCATAAGAATTGGCACGGCTTCTACTTCGCCGTCGCCTTCTACGATCGGCACTAACCGTCCCATCGTTACGGTATGAGAGTTGGCTCACGTCGTAAGCCCTCGATGCGCAATAGATCACCTGCTGTGAAGAGTTGATCTTCCACCGCTTTGCGCTGAGTCTCGTCGACGGGGCCGACTGACGTGACACCATTATTACGCTCTACCACACGAAGGTCATTAGCGCGGAAACGTGAAATTAAGTCTGGGCTCTGAGTCGTTATGATGAGCTGACCTCTCGCTGACGCCTCAAGGAGGACGTCACTCAACACGCCCAACGCACCGGGATGAAGCGTTAGCTCGGGTTCTTCAATCGCTAGGCACGATCTAGATCGAGGGTTCTGATAAACTGCCACGAGCAAGCCGAGAATCCGAAGAGTTCCATCGGATTCTTGCGACAAATCGAACCAGGCAGAATTTCCACCACCCATGTCGTGCTGTAACTCGGTCACAAGGAACCCTCCGATTTGACGGACACGTATATCGTTGATTCCTCCGATCACACTGTTAAGCGCATTCTTCAAATTGGGAAACCAGCGGCTTTCTCTAAGATGCCGCAGAATGGCTGCTAGGTTGTCCCCGTGTTCCGAAAGCTGTCTGACCGAGGAAGGCTTTTGAGGTTCTCGAAGGGTATTAGGAAAGATTGCGCAGAAGTTTACTCCACGTAAATAACCCCGAATTCGCGAGAAGAACGGCGAAAATATGGACAAGGATGGAAGGGTTAGGGAAATTGGTTCGATCACCTTGTGTCGGTCAGCTGCGCCAGGAAATGTGCCAGAGGTTTGCAGTTGATTACCATCGCGGATAAACCAATGTGGCGGCTTTTCCGTCGACCCCGCATTGCAGTACTCTCGCTTAACGCGATACTCTCCTTCTTTACCGCTGCCGATGCAGAATCCGTACGTGCCTTTCCACGATCTTGTCTCAAGCGTTATGTCAATCTCCACGTCAAATGGCTTTGTAGGTGCGTAACGACGAAGCGCGATAATTCCATGGCGAGCAACTAATGCATCGTCGAGCCCCACCGTGAGCGCGTCCCGGACGAACCGAATCACATCAACCACTGAACTCTTGCCAGCTCCGTTGCGGCCGACAAGGACCGTTAAATTTCCGAAGGTGACCGTCTCGTCGGCGATTCCGCGGAAATTCTTTACGTGAACCTTTGTGATCATCGCCAAGCGAACCAGCAGTTCTAAACCCTAATCCTTTTACGAGTCGGTTTGTTGCTTGTCCACATTAGAAAGGTTTGTTTGTTAGCTCAGCTAGCGATGTAAACTTCCGCGTCTTTCTCGACGAACTCAACAAGAAGAAATCGGAAGGCCCGCCGCGGCGGGTAAACTTCTCTCGGATTACGGATACTTTCGCAGCGCACTTTAAATTTCAATTTTTCGGTCAATGGAAAGTGCACGCGTTTTCTTAAAACACCTCGTCAAACTTCGCTGTCGTCATTTTCTAACCGAGTGAACCAGCTGCGCTGATCTAGGCTCCGGTTCGAAACTGGTCGTCCTTGTTTTCAAACAGGATGTCGGATGTATGATTGCAGATCAAAATGATTTCTGAAAACCTGATTTGCCTGTCCGCCGGTTGCACGACCAGCGTCCCGCATTGAGTTCGTCTTCAAGGGCCGAAATAACCAATTCTATTCGAGCAGCTGCCTCAGATTTTGAAGCACGGCGTCGTCTTCTTCAGAGCGCGCTCCCCGGAACTCGCAGGTTATTTGCCGAGGTGATCAGTCGAATGGATGAACCACGTAAAAGCGTTCGCTCACGTGGCTGGGGTTGAGCAGCGTAAAAGGCGTCGCTTCACGCGGTCGCATCATTCTATCCTGAGAGCGTGTTCTATGTTTACGTACTGAGATCGGAAAGCGACTTCGGTTTTTACATTGGTTTTTCGACAGATTTGAAGAAGCGTTTGTCGCAGCATAGGCGCGGCGCTTCGTTCGCAACGAAATCGCGCGGTCCATGGAAGCTTATTTATTACGAGGCCTACACGGAGCGCGAAGACGCCGAGGGCCGCGAGAGATTCCTGAAGAGCGGGGCCGGGCGGCGCTTTTTGCGCGCTCAATTGCGTCATTTTCTCAGACGATTTCCCGCGTAAAAGGCTGCGCCTCACGCGGTCCATTGTGACGTCGGGATATCATAGGTTAGAGCCGCGTGAGGCGAAGCCTTTTACGCGGTTATTTGCCGAGGTGATCAGTTGAATGGATGAACGCGGCCACGTCGTCGTGTAGAGCCTTGAGCGATTCCTGATGGGCGTACACCATGTGGCCCGACTGATAGTAGTGATATTCAATGTGGTCCTGGAGCCGTTCCGGGATTTGGAGGTGGTGCATCTCGTACCAGCCCTCGTAATACGGTGTGGCCAGATCGAAGTAACCGCCTGTTAAAAGAATTCTGAGGTCCGGATTGTATTTCATTGCGGTAGCCAAATCCGGCATGGTGTTGGTCGACTGCGGCAACGGCCGCTCCGCGCCCGGCGGCTGATGCTGGAAATTCCAACTCTTCCACAACGGGAGCTCAGGCCGATAGGTTTTGTCCTGACCGTAGTGCAAAGACTTCCTCACGTAGTCGTTGAAAGCAGAGACATAGGCCGAGCTGATGGCGGCGGCTTGCGGGTCGTAGTCGGCCTTCTTGCTCAGCGGGTCCATGGTCGGGCCTGAGAAGCGCGTGTCGAGCCGGCCGGTGGTGGTGTCGGTATCCTCCTCGAGGTTCTTTGCAAACTCGCCGCCGTCGATGCGCAAGTTGGCCTTGAGAATATAGCTAACGGGAAGGCCGGTGTAGCCGTGCAGTTTTTCGGCAATAGCCTGGCGTTCGGCTTTCGGCAGAGTCGCTCCTTCCGCCAGTGCGCGCGCATAGTCGTGCGTGGCGAACTCTTCCACTTCTTTGATGAAAGGTTCGAGCGCGGCGGGAGCATTCGGCCCGGGCAACTTGTGGTGGTACCAGGCGCTGGCGGCGTAGGTCGGCAATGCCACAATGTAGGGCAGGTCAATTCCGGGATTGCCTTCCGGGTCGTCCACGCTCAAGTCGAAGTTCAAGATCTGCGAAAGCATGATCACGCCGTTAAGGTCGACGTTGTATTCCTGTGCGAGCAGGTTCACCAGCACGGCGGAGCGCGGTGTTCCGTAGCTTTCACCGAAAATGTACTTGGGTGAGTTCCACCGCCCATACTTGCTGAGATACGCCACGATGAATTCCGCGAACGCGTGCGCGTCCGCGTCCACGCCGTAAAATTCTTTTTCCTTGTCTTTACCGGCGATGCGGCTGAAGCCGGTGCCGGGAGCGTCCACAAATACCAGGTCACTCGCGTCCAGCAGGCTGTAGTCGTTATTAACAACTTGATAGGGCGCCGCGGCCGTATGCGTGTCGTCGGCGGTGATCACGCGCTTAGGTCCAAAGGCCCCCATGTGCAGCCAGACTGTCGAAGAGCCCGGTCCGCCGTTGAACAGGAACGTGACGGGCCGTTTGTCCGGTTCCGCATTCTTTTTGTTATAGGCCACGTAGAACATCGAAGCTTCAGCCGTCGGATTCTTATGCTCGTTAGGCTCCTGTTCGCTCTCCTCGCTTTCCTCATTTTCCTTGCTTTTCCGATCCCCTTTCGGGGCTGCGTCGTCCCAGCCTTTGGGATGTACGACGAGCGTGCCGGCCACGGCTTGATACTCGATTGGGCTGCCTCCGACAGTCACGGTGCCCGTGCTAGTGATGGATTCGGGCTTAAAGTTGGGGGTTGCAGTAGGCTTGGGCGTATCCTTCGACTCAGGGTCGGAACCCTTCTCGGAGGCCGCTTTGACTTGAACGGCGACTGCTGCAGTTGTCAGGACGAGGCTGAAGACGAGGCGAAGCAAGCGTTTCCGGAGAGCAATTTGCATTTTAAATTCTGGCTGGGAACGGAGTTTCGAGCAAACGCTGTTTTCGGCTTGACCCGTTTACAAGAACCCACCGAACCACGGTGAATGTCTGATGTCTGATGTCTGATGTCTGATGTCTGATGTCTGATGTCTGATGTCCGATGTCCGATGTCCGATGTCCGATGTCCGATGTCCGATGTCCGATTGGTCAGTCAGAAGGAGCTAAGTATTCAAATTACTTCTTACTTTTCTCATGTCCGTACTCCAACGAGCTTTTTAAAGCTGAAGACTCGACGGAATGTGGAATTCGGCGTAATCCTGGGTCGTGAAAAATGTTCCCATGGTCAGAGCGCGCCAAATGCCTTTCTCGCGTTTCAGGAAGACCCACGCAGAATCCGTTTCGCCTGCATGTTTTGGGGTTACTTTCACGCGCGCGTAATCGCCCTCAATCTTCTGTACGCTTAGGTTGAATCCCGACACTGCGGAATGCGCCGCCACATACGTTCGCGCGGTGGTAATTACTGCGTCATTCTCATTGGCGAGTAGCAATGAGCCGCCGAAGGTTATTGCAAGGACTATTGATATCAGCGAGAAAGCGCGAGCAAGCCGCGCAACGGCGATGGTTTTCATATGATTGCGTTTCTTGCATAATGTAACCAAAGACCAATGAAAAGGAGATGATTCTCGACATCAGTCACGGCGCGGCAAGAGCGAGGAGAGCAAATGCCGGTCGCGTTTAAACTCTTCTGAGAACCACCTCGAAGATAAGAAGGTCTAGGAACTACAAATAACACGAATTATGATTGCTCCGGAACGCGAACAATTCCTCCAGCGCCTCGAGTTGTTCAGCCATCTCGGGGCCAACGAGCTCCGCGCACTTGCCGAGGTTACCCAAGTCGTTCAGTTCCCCGCTTCGGCGCTGATTTTCCGGGAAGGCGAAGCCGGCGACTGCGCTTACGTTGTCGTCCGGGGTTCGGTGCAGGTCTTCGCCATCGACCGGAACGGTGACGAAGTCGTGCTGGCACATCTCAAGGAGCTCGACCATGTCGGCGAGCAGTCGTTGTTGCCCGGACGCTCCGGCCGTCGCAATGCGAGCCTTCGCGCGTGTGAGGACACCACGCTCCTCCGAATCCCCAAGGCTGAGTTTCAGAAAATCCTCGCACAACGGCAAACACTAAAAGACCTGTTGTCCCAAACAGGACAGCAGCAGGTCCAGGCAAACGTGATCCGCACTACGCGATTGGCCCGGCTGTGGGCGCTCTTCATGTTCATCAACGCTTTTATCAGTATCGGCATCCTCTGCGGGCTGGCGATGGTCTTCCGGACGCCGTTCATTTTTCCCACGCTTGGGGCCATCGCGTTTCTGGTGTTCTTCACGCCCACCGCTCCGGCAGCGAGCCCGCGCAACGCGCTGTGCGGTCACGCCGTTGCGCTCGTCTGCGGATATGCAGCGCTGTGGGTGACGGGGTTGCAGTATGCTGGGCCGGCCATCGTCACGGAATTGGGCTGGGCCCGGATCCTGGCTGTTGCGCTGTCCCTCGCCATGACCGGAGCGCTGATGATTCGTCTGAATGTTCCGCATCCTCCAGCCGCCGCGACGACGTTGATCGTGTCCCTTGGGCTGGTCACCAGGCCCGGGTACCTCGTCGTCCTTGAGGCCGGTGTCGCTCTGCTCGTGATGCAGGCGATCATCATCAATCGACTCGCCGGTGTGAGGTACCCGTTGTGGGCCAGCGTTCCGGCACCGAAGATCGGCGTGCTGGCCAACCGAGGGGCGCTGCAGCGGTTCACGCGGTTACTCTGACTCGGTTGATGCCCGAAGAACGAATGGCGCGATGCGCGACCTCAGCAGCCTAACGAGTCTGCAGCCACACGCCGCGAAAAGCGTTTTTACCGTTCCGACCCGGATACTTTCCGTCGTCGCTAAGAATCAAAATCCTGGCCTTGTCGCCGTCGCGCATAATCATGATTGCCTCCGGATTGAGATCGCCGAAATCAACCCCGATGTCCTTTGGCTCAGTGCCGGGCTTCCACCAAAAAACGCGCGACGGCTTCGCGCCCGGTGCGGGGACAAACGATAGGGGTCGGACAAATATTAGGGGTCAGTCAACAAATCTTGACAGCCATGATCGTGCTTGACGCGGGAACAACTGTGTCTTTCTGACGAAAGCGGCGTGCTGGCTACGCTAATGCTCGGGTCTGCGATTATTTGAAAAGCCTTTGCTTCATGGAGCCGAGTTCCCCCTGGCCACTTCGACGTGTCAGGATGCAAGCTGCTGTCGTGTCAAGATTTGTTGACTGACCCCTATTCTTTCTCTCCAAAGCCCGCGTAAACGGCTTCACCTCACGCGGTCTTATCGTTTTATCCTGACTGGCCGTGTCCACCAGTCACAGGCGATCCTGGAGCAATCGCCACATGGTGGCTTCGAGCTTCTGCAGATTGACAGGCTTCGTCAGGTGGGCGTCGAAGCCGGCTTTCTGAGCGCGCTCGACGTCTTCCTGCATCCCGAAACCGGTGAGCGCGATGGCTGGCGTCTTCCGGGTTTCTCTTACCTTCCTGATTAACTCGATGCCGGTGCCATCGGGCAAACCCAGGTCGCAGAGATAAAGATCGAATTCCTCTCGCTCGATGGCTTCGAGCGCGTTGGCGACATTTGGGGCGACCTGTGTTGTGAAGCCGCGGTTCTCCAACAATCGCGCCAGTGCGCGCGCGGTGTCGATGTGATCTTCCACGAGTAACAGCCGCACTTTGTCCTGCGATTTACGGGACGCGCTGGTGGGCTCGCTACCGTTCGCGGCCGGGTCGACCGTGGGAAATGTAATGGTAAAGGTGGAGCCTAAACCAGGGCCGGGACTTTCAGCGCGGATTTCTCCGTCGAGCAGCTCGACGAGCGCGTTGGAAATGGTCATGCCGAGACCTAGGCCACCGTAACGCCGGTTTATCGTGGGATCGGCTTGTTCGAACGGAACAAAAAGCTTCGAGATTGTATCGGGCGTCATGCCGATTCCGGTATCGTGGAACGTAATGTCGAGGCGGTCCTGCGCGTCGTTGGAAGTGATGATGGTAACGGCGCCGCCCTGCTCGGTGAACTTGACGGCGTTGCGAAGGACATTCCATAAGATCTGCTGAAGCCGCGCGGCGTCGGTGTGAACATGGTGGCGCGGGGCGTCTAGTTTGAGGGCGAGTTTCAGGACTTTGTTTTGGAGCTCGCTCTGGGAAAGTCCGACGAGGAATTCGATGAGTGAATGTACGTCGGTGTTTTCGGGAGAGAACGAGAGCAGGCCGCGCGCGATCCGGGTGAGATCGAGCAAATCGTCGATGATGCGCGCCTCAAGTTCGACGCTGCGCCGCAGCATTTCCACATCGGCGCGCAACGCGGGAGGAATTTCCTCGCTGGCTTCCCAAAGATTCAGCGTGGCCAGGACAGGCGTAAGGGGAGTGCGCAACTCGTGGGAGAGCATGGCGAGAAATTGGTCTTTTGCCTTGTTAGCGGTCTCGGCCGCGTTTTTGGCCGCGAGCACTTCCTGCTCGGCCCGCTTTTGCTGGGTGAAATCGCGGAAGACGAGCACGATGCCGCGAATACCGCCCTGGCCGTCGCGGATCGGAGCGCCGCTGTCGTCGATCGGAATTTCGCTGCCGTCTTTCCGAATCAACAGGGTGTGATTCGCCAGACCGACGATGACGCCTTCCCGGATCACCTTGTCGACAGGGCTCTCCACCGGCGCGCGAGTGTGCTCGTTCAGGATCCGAAAGACTTCTGTCGTCGGGCGCCCTATCGCCTCACTCCATTTCCAACCGGTAATTTCTTCGGCCATCGGGTTCATAAACGTAATACGGCCTTCCTTGTCGGTGACCAGGACGCAATCGCCGATACTAGAGAGGGTGACGCTGAGTAACTCCTTTTGCCGCTGCAACTCCAAGCTAAGCGCGTTGGCTTCATGAAGCGCGACGTCACGCTCGTGCAAAGCTTCCGTGATCCGTCGATAGGCCCAGGCAAGAATCCCGAGATTGAGCAGGCCGCAAAGAAAAAATACCAGTGTCCGCGTTTGCGTCGCTCTTTTGCTGAGGGTCGCGTCGACGTTGAGCGCGGCGGCCTGCCTTTCCCTCAGCCGGGCTACTTCACTGCGCAGGTCGTCCATTAATTGCTTCCCAGAGCCGGCTTGGACAAGAGGAAGCGTCGCGTCGAATCCGCGACTCCGGCGAACTTCAATGGTCGAATTCAATTCCGCCATTTTCTGCTGAATCAGGGCCGTCACTTTCGCGACTTCCTCCGGAGTGATAACGACGCTGGGATACTTGCGCAGTTTCTCGAGGTCCGCCGGCAGCCGTGCGGTCGCCTGATTAAATGGCAGCAAATAGCTCTCATCACCGGTAATGATGAAGCCGCGCTGACCGGTCTCGGCGTCCTTTAGGACCGATTCCAATTGCTCGAGCCGAGTGATTCCGTCCCGTCGGACCTGCTCGCGGGCGCTCAACTCCAGGACGCGATTTCCAAACCAAAATGTGGCGAGCGTCGAGCCGACCACCACGGCAGCCGTGACGAGAAAAACGCTCAGGATAACGCGAAGTCTTACAGCCATTCACGGAGACTCTGTAAGAGTGCGGACGGGATGCCAATGAATAATACTACGCGTCATCACAGCGAGTTGCGCTGGCTCTCTACCACAGTCTCTTGGCGAAGATGCCGAAGCGAACACAAAGACGCCGCGTAAACCGCGTAAAAGGCTCCGCCTCACGCGGTCGAGGGAAAAGATGGATTCTGCTCTTGCTGGTGGTTTTGCTCCTCATCCCGGCGATACAGGTGGCAGTGGTGCGATTCGTCAATCCTCCGCGGACGCTGCCGATGTTGATCGAACAGGGCGGCGCGACGTTCTCGAAAGCGCCAAAGTCTCCGCTCCTCTATCGCTGGATCGATCTGCCGCAGATTCCTGAGATGTTCCTGAAGGACCTATGGATATCGGAAGATCAGCGATTCTTTCAGCACGAGGGCTTTGACTGGAAGGAGATGGACCTCGCGGTGAAAGAAGCGGAGCGGAAAGGGAAACCGGTTCGCGGAGCTTCCACGATCACGAACCAATGCGCCCGGTCGATCTTTCTCTGGCAGGGCCGCTCCTGGATCAGGAAAGGACTGGAATCGTATTACACGATCTGGATGGAGGCGCTGCTGCCGAAGCGGCGCATCCTGGAGTTGTATGCAAACGTGATCGAGATGGGACGCGGGATCTACGGGGTCGAAGCAGCTTCGCAGCATTATTTCGGCGTCAGCGCACGCGGCCTAACGAGGGAGCAGTCGGCAATGCTGGCGGCGGTCCTGCCGAACCCGAAAGGCTGGGACCCGACGAAGCCGGGCCCGATATTACGCTGGCGTCAGCAGCGCATTTTGCGACGTGAACAGAACGCCCGCTTCCCTGAGAAGTTGCTTCATTGATCCCGCGTAAAAGGCTTCGCCTCACGCGGCTCTCAGGGTACAAAGCGACCGAATGTTCCGCGTAAAAAGCTTCGCTTCACGCGGTGTGATCAATCTACCCTCGGAGCGTGTTTTATGTGTACGTGTTACGGTCGGAGAGCGACTCCGGGTTTTATATCGGTTACTCGACGGACTTGAAGAGGCGGTTGTCGGAGCATACGCGGGGCGCTTCATTCGCCACGAAATCACGCGGTCCATGGAAGTTGATTTATTATGAGGCTTACTTGAATCAGGAAGATGCTCTAGGGCGCGAAAAATATCTCAAGAGTGGATCCGGCAGACGATTTCTCCGAGCACAACTTAGACATTATCTGTTGCAGGAACCGGCCACCCGACCGCGTCGCCCAGCGGCATAGAATGCCGCGGGTGTTTACGCGGAAGAGCGGGGCCGGACGGCGTTTGAAACTCGGTCGTTTCCCCACACTCCCTCGCTGCTTCCCTCGCAGCTTTACCTTCTATGTCGCTCATCCCGTTCGCTCCATTCCTGCGCACCCAATTACGTCACTATCTCCGCGTAAAAGGCTTTGCCTCACGCGGCTCTGATCATGACGGCCCGACGACCCACTAATAAACCGCGTGAGGCGAAGCCTTTTACACCTCTCGCTTCCAGCCACGTGAGCGAACCCATTCTTATTTCGGTGAGGTCGCGGGTTCGGGCGACCCTGCTTCTTCGTCTCCCCGGCGGAGGTCGAGTTCTTTTTGTGCCTTCTTTGCCTCGATTTCAGCCTTATGCTTGACTCTTTCAACAAGGGGTAACGCCACCGAGGTAAGCGTGATGAAGAAAACATAAAAGCAGATCAAAATGCCAATCGCGCCAAAACGCGCCCCCGGAACAAAAATTCCGAAGAAATATGCAAATGGGTTTCTCGGCGGCTTGGACGTCTTCTGGCCCTTCTGCAGATCCAAAAGGTCCGAGACGCGCTTGCTCATGGTCGGATAGGACGAAAGCAGTTCGTGAAACGACACGAAAAACCCGCGCGACGTGTGGTGCTGATTCGAGAACGCTTCCGCCAAAAGGTTTCGACCGGCCTGTTTGCCACCGGACAAAATCATCATGGCCCGGACCGACGCTGCGGCGTCCTGACTGGCAAACGCGCCGTAGCGATCACAGGAACTTTCACAAGCGCGATTGTAAGCACTACCCAGTAATGGAAGAAACAAACCTGGCAACAGCAGGACAGTCTTCTGGATGTGCCTGCTCCGGATGTGCCCGATCTCGTGACCTAGCAGGAATTTAATCTCGCCGCTGTCGGCACCGTACGCCTCCAAGATATCGGAATACAGGACGACGAAATCTCTGGCGCAAAATCTTGTGGCGAAAGCGTTCAACATTCCGCCTGACTGCATCAGGTAGAGATCAGGAACGCGGGCCAAATTCAGTCGCGAACAAAGTTCCGAAAACACCTGACTCAAACCCGGTGTCTGGTTTGCATCCAGCTTCACCGCCTCTGATTTGATCCGGCCTATCAGGAGACCATGCAGGAACCACATAACGAATCCGCCGATGGCAAAGCCGATAATGGGAAAAATCGTAACGACGCAGACCAGCCAGATGAGGCACGAGATGACGAGCGTGATAACGAAAAGGGTTCGCTCTCGCTGGAGCGTTAGCGTTGACGGGGTGAGGATATCGTCCATAAGAAGCGAGGTTCAGGTCCGCTCTTTCTAAGCGCCAGCGCCCCAGTCGCCAAGAGAATAACCGGACACGAAAACGCGGTCAGATATTCTCATTCAACATCCGTCATTTTGCTGGCATCGTAGCCAAAGCCGAGACGGGTTAGTGGGGTCGCGTCTATATATTTGACTTTTAATTTTGTCGGCGGCCTTTGATCGCGCAGCCACGAGATCGGTCTAACCCTGACCCAAAATGATCGTCCATCTGATTGACGGCACTTACGAACTGTTCCGGCACTTCTACGGGCGGCGCCGGTTTCCCAAAGGCAAGGACCGCCCCTACGGTGCCGTCGTCGGCGTGTTGCAGACCGTACTTCAGATGATCGACCACGTAAAAGGCTCCGCCTCACGTGGTCAGAGCGTAGAAGGCTTAGACTCACACGGTCAGTGTGGCGCGTATCTCGGCGTCGCCACCGACCACGTGATCGAGTCGTTTCGCAATCGGCTTTGGCCGGAGTACAAGACGGGCGACGGTATCGAACCCGCGTTGCTCGCGCAATTTCATCCGATCGAGGAGGCGCTTGCTGCGATGGGCGTTGTCGTCTGGCCGATGATCGAACTCGAAGCCGATGATGCGCTCGCTTCGGCCGCGCATCTCGCGTCGAAGGATAAAAAGGTCCAGAGAGTCGCCATCTGGACGCCCGATAAAGACTTGGCGCAATGCGTGCGAGGTACGCGCGTGGTGCAGATCGACGGCCGGCGCAAAACGATTCGCGATGCGGCTGGGATACGCGAAAAGTTCGGCGTCAGCCCGCAGCTCATTCCGGACCTGCTCGCGCTGGTGGGCGACGCGGCCGACGGCTACCCCGGCATCCCTGGAATCGGCGCCAAGACCGCCGCCCAGCTTTTGAACCGCTACGGTCAGATCGAAAACTTCCCGTCAAACGTTCTCGGCGAACAGCGCGATCTCCCGCTGCTCTTCAAGAATCTCGCGACGCTGCGCACCGATGCGCCGCTCTTCAAGAAAGTCGAGACGCTGCGCTGGCGCGGTGCGACGCCGGCATTCGCGAAGTGGACGGATCGGATGGACCCACCGCGGTTACTCGAGCGTTGCGAAAAGGCTGCGAGCCGATGATGAAAAAGTGACGAGTGACCCTCCTTCGGTCCGAGCCGGACTGGCATTATGCTTCGGCGTGGCAGGCATGTGACCAGCCTTCGCTACGCTACGGCTTGGCAGGCGAGTGATCCGCCTACGTAACGAGGTCCGGCGCGACAAGCCAGTGACGAGAAAAAAGACCGAGGGTACCGACCACCGTCATTTCTTAGAATTTTTCGACGGCAGTTCACGGCTCTCTTCGCGTTCGCGCTTCCGCTCGGACATAAATACGTCCATCGCCCCAGTGCCTTTCAACGAGCCGCGTGGTCCCCCATTCGGCCAGACGACTGGCGACAATCCGCGCTTTCGATTCTCTGCGCGCAGCTTGCGCGCCACCCGACTGAATGCGCGTTCGGCGCGGGCGACAAAGACCGGCGACTTTTTCGCGCCATTGCTCCGCTGATTCCTTTTCATATTCCGAGTAATCGTCGGACGGAATTTACATCATCGGTCGCGGAAGTCGCGAGGCGTATCGCGGGGAGTCCACGATTGTCCCAGATCGCCCAACGAGTCGCGAGAGAAAGATAATCATCAACCAAGTGATTGAGGCTACGCTTGAATCGGCGGCGGATGTCCGCGGTTGGAACATTGTGTCCTCCCATGCGAACGCGACGGCGCACGCGTGCGATGGCCTGGTCGACATGCGAAAGCCAGAGATAATGAAGTTCCAGATCGTAGCCTGACGAAAGCGCGTGTTTAAAGATACGAATGTAGGTCTTACCGCTGAGCGTGCTTTCCAGCGCAAAAGTTTCATGTCGAGTTATCGAGTCGCGCACTTCGCTCAGCAGCAGACGGCCGGCTTTGATCGCGCCGGCGGATGGATCGAGCGGCGACAGGCCGCGTGCAATCTCGTCCGCGTTGTAGAAGCGGAGACATTTCACTTCATGTGGAAGAAATTCCTTCGCAAAAGTTGTTTTGCCTGCGCCGTTGCAGCCGACGATGAGGTAAATTGTGGGTTTGGGGGCAGGCATTGAATCAATTCAAAAGTTCGTTTCGGCTAGCAGCCGAAACCAACAGGCTGACAGCCTGTGCTCCCCGGAGAGGTTTTCCGGGTTCCTAGTTTTAATTCTTTCATCCAACTCTCAACCTTCAACCAGTCGCCCTCAACGTCTCTCTACTGAACTGCGGTAGCTCAGCCCATCCGGCAATCGTTCCGGTGAGAAGCTCTAGGCGTTGTTGTCGCAACGCGAGGTCATGCTTCAATTGCCGCTCCACTCGCAACTGCAGATCCTCCGATGGACCTATGCGTGCAAAGTTCCACGAATCTTCCCGCCTGGCTTCGACCAGGCTTAACTCCAACGCGCGGACCGACCGGGTCAATTCGCCAAGAACCGAGCGCATCTGCGACAGGGTTGTACTGGCGCCGGGCGCGTTCGATAAATCGCTGAGCGCCAGCAAGAGTTCCATCCGGGAAACGTCACCGGCCGCATACGCTTCCTGGACTTCATGCCAAAGCGAAGAAACGGTGGCATTGCCATCGGCGCGCAAATCGGGATGCAATCGACGCACCAGCCGTCGATAGAGTTCCTTTACCCGCGGATCAATCGTTCCCGGTTCCGTTGCGCTCGCGGGTTCCTCATCGACCGCAGAACGTCGGACATCCTCCGGTCGGAAATCGGATCGACCCGGCGTGCTTCCCGGCCTAACGAACATATGTGACTTAAAAACTTCAAAGCTGGTCGAATAAGCGTCGTCATCCATCTTGGCCGGGTTCGTGCCCAGAAATGTTCGCACCCATTCCTGAAACAGAGCTTCCTGCTCGAATTCGCTCAGGTGAGGCGTCGATTGCGATCCGTTAGAGGAAGTCTCCCTATTTTCGGCGACGGCGGGATTTTCTCGCCGAACTAGCACCCTCCGATAGGCGCTGTGCGGATCCTGGATTTTTCTCCGCATTTCCATCTCCACTTCATGAATCAGGTTTTGCGCGTCCCGAATCTTATCCTCGACATCCCGCGCGGTGCTAAGCAACGCGCCAAACTCACGGGCCCGCCACCGGACGAACGCGGGCTTGTCCTGTCGTTCAAACTGGTCCCAGCAAAGTCGCGCTTGCTCCAACCGTGCCATCATGTCGGTGCATTCGCCTGCTGCACTGGCTCGCAACGGAGCCTGCTCGATCCAAATAATCTCCAGCCGATCCCTGCCGAGGACTGTTACCGCTCGTCCGCGACTAACGCGTTCAGCTAAGCGTGCGCGTATCATTCCCGAACTTTACCCCGGCCGCGCCGGTCAACAACAGATGGCCGTCATCGAGCCCTGCTCAGACTGATCCAATGCGCGCGAATTTTATAGGCACGTCGGGCGCGAAGCATGAACGCTTGGGCACGTCGCCTTTCTCTTTTCTCCGTAAAGGAGCGTGGCTCCCACGGAGCTTCTACGCTCTCAGCCCTCAGCTGTGAACCTTCAGCCTAATTGGCTTGCTCGGCACTGGTCACCGGTCAGTTTTAACCAAATCGTCAGCGGACGATATGCGACCACACTTACAGGGCATTGAGATTCCTCAGACTCGTAGCGAGCCGCGGAACGCCCGGCCACTATAATAGGAATCAGCGCCGTTGTGCCCCACGAAGACGCGGCCGTAGCGGCGATCACAGTAGAGTGCGCCGCCGAGTTTTCTGATGTCCGCAGGCGTCTTTATCCAGCTTGATCTTTTCGTATCGAACTCGCCCAGTTTCTGAAGCTCGAAATATTCTTCTTCCGTCAAAAGCTCGACGCCCATGGCCGTTGCCATGCTAACGGCGCTATCCTTCGGTTTATGTTCCTTCCTCGCCTCCAGCGCGTCGTCGTCGTAACAAAGACTTACGCGACCACTCGGAGTCTGTGTCGAACAATCGAAAAAGACATATTCACCGGTGTTCTTGTCCTGACCCACAACGTCCGGCTCGCCGCCGGTTACTTCCATCATGTGGAGTGACCATAGCTTTGCCGAGTTAGTCTTCAGTTTTGCTTTTACCTTAGCCCACTCGAGACCTTTGTGGCGATTCCTGTTCTTCTGGAAACGCGCTTGCAACGTTCCGAGTAATTCTTCGCGCTCTTTCGGCGCCAACTTCTTCCTTGTCTCAACATCTTTCATGGCTGTTATCCTTGATTGGTGCGCCGTGCACGAATCATCAACCAAACCTTTCGCGTCGCAAATCCCATTTGCTTCATTGTCTCTCGATCGCTCCCGCAATGCTCGACCGCTACCCTTGCGGCTTTACCGGTCATGTCGCACATCCCATTTGCTCCATTCTTCCTTCTTAATTGAAACTCCCTCGTTGCCCACACTCGGTCGCTGCTTCCCGTCGCAGCTTTACCTTGATCACTCGCACTGCCTCGTGCTCGCGCCAGCTACCCTAGCTGCGTTGCCGTCTACCCACGCGATTGAAACTCGTTCGCTCCCACCTCACTCGCCGCTACCCTTGCGGCTTTGCCTTCTATGTCGCTTCCTCCAAAGCTCCATTCCCGATCGCGGCGTGTTCTATGTTGCGAATCCCATTCGCTCTATTCCTATTTCGCTTCCAGTTGCAGTGTGCAAGAGCTCATTTTGTTCAACGTTGTCCACGCTTCGCGCGACGCAACCGTCGCAAGCGAGAATCATGGATCAGCCCTTTCTGCCTTCCCCGCTCGCCGGCTGCACGGGACCGAGCCGATAGCCGCTGATGCTCCACGGTAACGAGGACCTGTGTCGCAATTCATTAGGGAAATAGCCGCTATCCGTGAATCACGTATAGCATGAAAGCACGGACAAAATCCGTGCTGCTAAGGACGAATCATCTTCTCGATTGTGGTGCGCGCGAAACCGCGCGGCGCCGAACGATCTTGCTCCCACTCTTGCAGCGTTCGCTTCGAGATCTACAACTTCAAAGCTGCCTGGCTTTGGGAAAGATTCTTGCCCTCACGCCAGGCTCGCAGGCGACGCGCAAGCGACTGAGGAGCAAGACGCTGATGCCGCGTGTGATGAGGTCGTGTGCCAAAACCCCATGTTGGGAAAAAAGATGGTACACGTGAGTCACGTATGACAGCAAGTTCCACCAAGGTTAATGCGGCCGAATGCTTCAGGCCGGCGCGCTGGGCAGGTCTGTCATGATGCGCCGCCAATCGCGCTTGGTTCAGCGTGCATTGTCTCTTGGAAAAAGCGGCGCCCATTCCGCGCGTCGAAGCGTCACAGGGGGCCATACGTGATTCACGTATAGCATTACAGCCCGACACCGGGGCTTGAGTCCGAGCGTCGACCCGTTATCCTCGCAAGCCATGCACCGCGACCATCACTCTTGGTATTCACACCGTCTCAGCCGCAACATGGGCGTCAATGTTTACGGGCATTACGGCATGCCCATCCTTGCCTTCCCCACCAGTTGCGGCGACGAGCATGAGCAGGAAGGCCAGGGCATGATTCGCACTCTCGGCCCGTATCTGGACGCGGGGCGAATCCGAATCTTCTGCATCAACGGCGTGCAGAGCGATTCGTTCAGCAACAAAGGAGCGCATCCCTTTCATCGGAGCTGGCTGCAGGCGCAATACGACGACTACGTGGCCAGCGAAGTCTTCCCCTTCATCGACTCCGTGTGCCAGACGCCCGGCATCCCGATCACCACCTACGGCGCATCGCTCGGTGCCTATCACGCGGCCAACACCCTCTTCAAGCATCCCGACCACGTGAAGCGCTGCTACGCGCTCTCCGGCGTTTACGATATGCGCGACTCGATGGACGGAATGTACGACGACAACTTCTACTTCAATAACCCGGTCGACTATATGGCCAACCAGAACGACCCCTGGTTTCTCCACCAGTATGGGAGTTGTGACATCCACCTTGCGACCGGCTGTGGCCCGTGGGAAAACAGTGGGCCGACCTACCGAATGTCCAAGGTCCTCGCGAGCCGCGGCATCGCGCATCATCTGGACGACTGGGGTCCGGAGGGCGGACACGAATGGCCCTATTGGCATCACCAGATGTGGGAATACGTGGGCGCGCACTTTTAACGAGCGCACGAGTCGCAGGCGCAGCATCACCCTTTGGCACTTTTGTGGCCATACTTTGCAAAGTGTGACCAATAATCTAACGGCGTGCTGAACGCGCTAAGACACGACCGAATGGATGCCGGTGGATCGTGACCACGTATAGTGCCCCCTCATCCTTCACGAAGCCTCTTGCCTCCAGTTTCGCGAGATGCCGGGAGAGCGCTCGCGCCGGTATATTGGTTGCCGCCTGGAGTTTAGCAAACGAATCGCCGCCATTCGTTAGGGCGCGGAACACTTCGATTCGTCGCGGATGCGTGAAGCCCGTGGCCAGTTTGAAAATCGCTTCGATCGGCCGCGCCCTCCGCCGGAAGGCCAGGCGAAGTGCTTTGACAATTTCCTCGGCAGCACCTTCACCCGTCCCCGGGGATAGCCGGTATTCCACGCGGCGGCCAACGCGTCGGCAAGTCAGCAATCCGCGGGCTTCCAAAGCGCGCAAGTATTGACTGGCAGCCGGCATCGACAAGCTCATGCGCTCGGCGACAGCGGATACGGTCTGGTTTGGCTGCCGGATCAAGAGAGCAAGAGTTTGCAGGCGTTTGCGGTTAGCCAGGACACGGCACGTACGCCAAAGCGTCGGCTGACTAGAAGGCGACATGGCTGAAGTCACGTCCACACTTTGCAAAGTATGACCAAAATTTGTCAATGCTGCGGTTTGAGGATTCAAGGCGCTGAATCATGGAATGAAAAGAAAAGTGACGAGTGACATGGTGGGTCAGGGACGGACACGAAGACTTCACGGCTTCGGAATGTCTAAGTCCTTGCAGACCTTCTGCGCGAGAAATTGATGATCTCGCGATGACGCGGAATGGCGGACGATTTCTGCGCACGTCGATTGACGTAGATGGTGTGATTGCCGCCTTCGCGCAAGAATTCAGTGGTTCTCAAGATGTCGAATCAGATCATGCCGCTTCATCCGGTCGCGAGAGGTTCACGCAGAACGTCAGCGTCACGCAATGACTCCTCAGCCAATTCGCGATTTGCCTGCAAAACCATCTCAACCGCTTCCTTCAAGTTTGCACGCGCTTCTTCCAGCGTTGCGCCTTGCGTATTCGCGCCCGGGAGTTCCTCCACGAATGCGGCGTAGCGTTCGGGAAATTTTCGGAAGACCGTAGTGAGCTTGATTTCCATGTCGATCTTGTAGCACAAAACACGCGTGCTGGACAGCTACGTCCTCAAATAGAGCTCCGCCCCGGCTTTGAGAGCGCGGCGACAAGATCTAACGTTGACCCAAAATGATCGTGCATCTCGTCGATGGCACCTATGAGCTCTTCCGTCACTTCTACGGTTTGCGCCGATTCACGAAAGGCAAGGACCGCCCGTATGGCGCCGTCGTCGGCGTGCTGCAGACCGTTCTCCAAATGATCGAAAACGGCGACACCTACCTCGGCGTCGCCACCGACCACGTGATCGAGTCGTTTCGCAATCGGCTTTGGCCGCACTACAAGACCGGCGCCGGCATCGAGCCCGCGCTTCTCGCGCAATTCCACCCGCTCGAGAAGGCGCTCGCGGCGATGGGCGTGGTCGTCTGGCCGATGATCGAGCTCGAAGCTGATGATGCGCTCGCGTCGGCCGCGCATCTCGCGTCGAAAGACAAAAAGGTCCAGAAAGTCGCAATCTGGACGCCCGATAAGGATCTGGCGCAATGCGTGCGAGGGACGCGCGTGTTGCAGATCGATGGACGGCGCAAAACGATTCGCGATGCGGCTGGGATACGCGAAAAGTTCGGCGTCGATCCGCCGCTCATTCCGGACCTGCTCGCGCTCGTGGGCGATGCGGCCGACGGCTACCCCGGCATCCCTGGAATTGGCGCGAAGACCGCCGCCCAGCTTTTGAACCGCTACGGTCAGATCGAAAACTTCCCGTCAAACGTTCTCGGCGAACAGCGCGATCGCGCGCTGCTCTTCAAGAATCTCGCGACCCTGCGCACCGATGCGCCGCTCTTCACAAATTCCAAGACGTTGCGCTGGCGCGGTGCGACGCCGGCATTCGCGGCATGGGCGGATCGGATGAAAGCGCGGCGGCTGCTCGAGCGTTGCGAAAAGGCCGCGAGCCGATGATTCAAAAGTGACGAGTGACATGTGACCAGTGACGAGCGGAAATCACGCGGGAACTTCGCGAACCTTTCCGTTCTTCCAAGTGATCATCGGCAAGCCGAGTCGGCAGAGTTCGGCGCGTTTCTTCCGCGTCGCACGGCGATGGGCGCGAAGTGCGACACGTGCCCATTCACTCATTTCCTTTTCAGGAATTGGGTTTAACGCTTGGCGCTGTTTTTTCATTGGTTAGGCCAAAAGTTCGTTTCGGCAGGATGCCGCCGTAACGCAGCGCGAGAGCGCGAGGCCGGGCTTTCCAACCAGCACGCTGGAAGCGTGCGCTCCCCGGACATTACGTCTTCGCGTAAACTAGAGAGGAATTTCAAGACGACGGAACTCTGCCGGCGAGCGACATCATTTTCTTGGCACAGGTAGCGTAGCGAATATTTCGACCATCGCACTGTCATCCGGATTATGTGCGGCTAATGCTTTCCGAAAACTCAGACCGCTTTCTCGAAGTCCTGAAATTTTCTTCAAGTCGAATAACTTTGCCATCGCCGAGCGTTTGGCGTCTTTGGTCGGTGGACGTTCGTAGGCACGGAGAACTTCACGGCCGGTAGTGCTAAGCCCATACGTTTGAGGTTCGACGGTCCGCAGTTTTCCATTGTAGATGAATTCCAACACTGCCTTTCGTCGAATGGCGGAAATGATAAGCGGATCTCGTCTAATCCCGAGTTGGCATTTTGCAGCCGGAATCTTTCGAGTCGCCTACAGACTAAAGGTCGTTTCGGCGAGCCGCCGAAACCAAGTCGCCGCGGCGACCGCTCCGACGCCTCGACACAGCGAGGCGGCTACAGGTCCGAGACGGGCGGCGTCAGGTTTTCGCGTAAACTTCTGAGCCGCTTTCGATGAATTCTTTCCTCTTTTCCTGCATTCCTGATTCGACTGCTGCCTCATTCGTTAGGCCATGTTCGGCGGCGTACTTACGTACGTCCTCAGTAATTTTCATCGAACAGAAGTGAGGCCCACACATGCTGCAGAAATGGGCCGTTTTCGCGCCTTCTTGTGGGAGCGTTTCATCATGGAACTCGCGCGCCGTCTCCGGATCGAGTGAGAGATTGAATTGATCTTCCCAGCGAAATTCAAAGCGCGCTTTACTGATGGCGTTGTCGCGGTATTGCGCGCCGGGATGGCCTTTCGCCAGATCGGCGGCGTGCGCGGCGATCTTGTAGGCGATGACGCCGTCTTTGACGTCTTTCTTGTTAGGCAAACCGAGGTGTTCTTTCGGCGTGACGTAGCAGAGCATGGCGCAGCCGTACCAGCCGATCATGGCCGCGCCGATCGCGCTGGTGATGTGATCGTAGCCGGGGGCGATGTCGGTCGTTAGGGGGCCGAGAGTGTAGAACGGCGCTTCGTCGCACCACTCGAGTTGTTTCTCCATGTTCTCCTTGATCATGTGCATGGGAATGTGACCCGGGCCTTCGTTCATCACTTGCACGTGATGTTTCCAGGCGCGCTGGGTCAGCTCGCCTTGCGTGTAAAGTTCGGCGAACTGCGCTTCATCGTTTGCGTCTGCGATTGAACCGGGCCGCAGACCGTCGCCGATGGAGAAGCTGACATCGTAGGCGGCCATGATCTCGCAGATCTCGTCCCACTTCGTGTAGAGAAAACTTTCCTGGTGATGCGCAAGACACCATTTCGCCATGATCGAGCCGCCGCGCGAGACGATGCCGGTAGCGCGCCGCGCCGTCATCGGGATGTATCTTAACAGTACCCCGGCGTGGACGGTGAAGTAATCGACCCCCTGCTCCGCCTGTTCGATGAGGGTGTCGCGATAAATCTCCCAGGTCAGGTCTTCCGCGCGGCCGCCCACCTTTTCGAGCGCCTGATAAATCGGCACGGTGCCGATGGGCACGGGCGAATTACGAATGATCCATTCGCGCGTGGCATGAATGTTTTTGCCGGTAGAAAGATCCATCACGGTGTCGGCGCCCCATTTCGTGGCCCAACGCATTTTCTCTACTTCTTCCTCGATTGACGACGCCACGGCGCTGTTGCCGATGTTCGCGTTGATCTTTACCAGGAAATTACGGCCGATGATCATCGGCTCGGATTCGGGATGATTGATGTTTGCGGGAATGATGGCGCGACCGCGCGCGACTTCAGCCCGCACAAACTCAGGTCTTATTTCGCGCGGGATGTTTGCGCCGAACGATTCGCCGCGGTGTTGTTGGAGGAGAGAGTCGCGGGCATCTTGTCCCAACGGAGAGCGGACATCTTGTCCGCTGCAAGACTGCGGGCTGGAAGCCCGCCCTCCATTTTCTCTAATCGCGATGAATTCCATTTCAGGCGTGATAATCCCGCGCCTTGCGTACGCTAGTTGCGTAACAGGATGACCGACGGACGCGCGCAGCGGTCTTCGGCGCGAGGGCGCGCCGGCTCCATTGAACGTTGGACGTTGAGCGCCTGCTCGCGATTTATCGGAGTTAAGCGTCGCGCGTTGCGCCGCGATGGCGGCGTGTTTCTCGGAAAGAAAACCGTCATCAATCGGCTGAACTTCTCGCCCACTGATTTCTTCCACATCTCCGCGCTCGCGAATCCATTTTGCGCGCAAGGGCGGAAGTCCTTGTGTCACATCGCCGTGAAAATCCGGATCAGTCCACGGCCCGCTCGTGTCGTACACGCGCACGGGTTCGTTCACTTCAACCTCGCCATTTATGGACTTAGTAGGCGCGAGGGAGATTTCACGAAACGGAACACGAATCTCACGATGAATTTTGCCGCTAACGTAAATCTTTCTTGAATTTGGAAGAGGCATCTCAGCTGCCTTCGTTTCTTCGATCCCATTGTTCGTATTCATAGGCGCACAGAAATGTCGAGAGATCCCTCGACTTCGCTCGGGATGACAAAGAACGGCACGCAAATGTCGGGATGCAGCTTTCCCGAAACAAAAGCTTTCTTCGAGTTTGGAACCTGACCATTAGGTAGACTCATAATGATTGAATCTGGAACCCACGAAGCCAGGAAGCTGATCCGCCCGAAGTTTCTTTTGAAACTCGGTCGCTGCCGTCGCTTCCTCGCCGCTGCCTATCGCGGCTTTGCCTTCTATGTCGGAAATCCTTTTCCTCCATTCCTGGGTTCCTGGATTCCTGATTAGTTCTGCTATTCACAACAAAAAGCCATGCGCGGAAGATCGCATGGCTGAAATCGCCAGTCCGGCATCGGACCCTCGCTCCCTTCGGCGGCATTACCCGCATCAGGTTCAAGGGGTCGTCCAATTGGACCTCTCAGCCATTGCGGCTCCCCCGCTGTGTTGAATTGAGAATAAGGCCGGACCCTGGGAAGTCAACGCAGCACACGGTGTGCACGTCGGCACGACAGGGGAATACGTGAACGTGGTGCCTGCAAGCAAACTGCTAACCAGAATCTATCCTCCGGTCGACGCCTGCTTCACGTTCGTGTGGAAAATGGCAAGCCATTGACCGTTCTCCAGTTTCCAGACCGACCCGGCGTTGTAATTGCCGGAGACGTCCTTACCATCCACCGTGCCCTCGACCTTCACCTTGTAAGTCGTGACGATGACGTCCTTTTCATCGGAGAACATGTCGAAATCGCTGAACTCAAACGATTTCATGTCCCATTTTTGCATATCGGCCAGTTCATTCTGGAGACTGGTGGACAGGCGATCCGCGTAAACGCAGCGGATGTCTTTGTCGACGACCTTCTTGAAGGCGTCCGAGTTCTTGTCCTTGAATGCCTGCCAGGCTGATTTTTCCTTGGCTTCCATCGCGGCCTTATCCGGCGTTGCGGCGATGGAAACGGCGACGGTCGCAAAGAGGGCGACCATTGTGCGGGTGATATGTTTTTTCATTGTGTGCTTTCGTTAAGGTTGGAAGCAGATGATCTGGTGCATTCGAGCAGACCGTCAAGGGTAATCGACGCCCTGTCTAAATACGCCTTACACGCTAAAGGTGTGGTGGCAGCCGTGGCCGGCTGCGAGGGGAATGCAGGCGACACGCCTGCCGCTACAATCTCACGGGACAATGGGAGCGGATTCAAGTGATGCTGTTGGCGCAGGAGTTGGCGGCTGCGGCTGCGAGAGCAAAGCAGATCGGCCGACCAGTTGGAGTAAGCTCGCATCTGCTTCTTTCACACTGCCTTCCTGATTGACGGGTTCAACCGGCGCCGACTTCGTCTCACGACGATAATCAGCAACGATCATTGGCGGCTGTTTCTTGATCGGCAGCGCCTGGTAGTTTTCGATTCCCATCCCAATCGCGCCCGCCAATTTCGCGCGCCAATCTTTGTTCGAGATCAATTTGCTTTCGCCGCGCTCCGTCAAAAACCCGCCTTCGATCAGCACCGCCGGCACCTTCGTCAGCCGCAGCACAGCGAACCTCGCACGTTTGATTCCGCGGTCGTATTCGGGGATGTGCCCAAGAAGCGAATGATAAATACAAGCCGACAGGGCCGTGCTTTGCGCGTCGACCGTGCTGCCTGGTTGCATGTTGTAAGCTCTCGACGAGATGGCGCTGTCGGAAGTAGACGGCGCGCCACGCGGCGTAAACGAAAAAATCTCGAACCCGGTGGCGTTCGGATCATCACCGCTGCCGTTGAAATGGATGCTGACAAAAATGGAATTGCGCGCTGAGTTGGCGATCTGCGCACGCACTTCCAAAGGCACAAAATAGTCGCTCTCACGGGTCATGATCACGCGCAGCCCTTTTGCCTGCAGAAGCGGGCGAAGCTTTCGCGCCGTATCGAGCGCAAAATCTTTTTCCGCCCCGTAACGGCTCATCTGCCCTTTGTCATGCCCGCCGTGCCCGGGATCGAGAACGACGGTTTGAACCTTGCCCACGTCCGGGACTCGGTGCGGCCGCAGGAGCGGCTCAATGGTTTTCGCTACGTCAGTCCGCGACACCAGAGATTTTCCCGCCTGTTCAATCACTGGAAAGCACAACCAGCTTCGAGCGCCATTGATGATGGCTTCCCTGCTGCCGCTGACAAATTCCAGCGGGCGATTGGCTGTCTCTGTTTGTATTTTCGCCCCAGACGGGACGACCTCTGCGGGCAATTCGTAAAACTTGGAAATATTGTCCACGCTCAGATAATCTTTGCCATTTACTTTGATTACCTGCCACTCGGCAGCAGCAATGGCAATTGAGGGTCCGAGGGCCAAGGAAGCGAAGGCAAACGCGAGAACTGACCAACGGTTCACCGGGAGGGGCATGCTCCGCTATCGTATCAACAACTGGACTAATCTCAATCCGCTGCCTGGTAATTTCCGCTTCTGCACTTATGCAAAGGGAGGGGCCGAAGGTGATGGTCGAAGCTGGAATCGCAGTGAACCAACCCTCACCCTCCCCTCTCCCTTGCAAAGGGCGAGGCGACCCACGCGCGTTGTTTAACAGTGCGTCCATAGGTCTCACCGGTCTTCAGATTGAGCGCAGCAGGTTCGCCTCTACCCTTCCAAGGGGAGAGGATTTAGGTGAGGGGTCAAATCTGAGCATCCCGATTGGTAGACCCTGTAAAGTCCCGATTGACTTGCGGATTTTTCGCGCTAAACACCGGAAATGTTTTTTCCTAATCGGCGCGCTGTCCACGGTCCGATCGCGTTATTCCTCGCGGTAACTCTGACACCGCTCGCGATGGACGCATCTCCGCAAAGCAAAAAATTTCCGAAATGTTGTGTCTGGCGCGTGACCAACGCGAAGGCGCCATTTTATCTCGTGGGCTCAATTCACGCATTGAGCAAAAAGGATTATCCACTGCCCCAGCCTTATGACATTGCGCTGAAAGACACCTCCCGTTATCTCTTTGAATTCGATCCGACCCAGCACGCAGAATTCCAAAAGAAGTTTGAGGCCGCGGCCAAGTATCCTGCGGGACAAGACCTCCGTTCAAAGGTTAGCCCGGAGTTGCTAGCATGGCTCCGCAAAAACATGTTCACGGTGATACCCGATGCTCGCGACGGAAGCGGTGAGCGTTTCGTGAGCTTCGACAGCCAGCTTCGTTACAAGCCCTGGTGGATCGCCCAGCATCTGACCGCTCCGGCATCGTACAGCAAAGCATCCACCTCCGCCTCCCATGGCTTGGATAATTATTTTGTGGATCACGCCGTGAAATTGGGAAAAGAGATCGGCGGACTAGAGTCGGTGAATGAACATGTAGCCGTGATGGGTGGGTTGTCCGATCGAGACAGCGAGTTCATGCTGCAGGACGCTCTTACGCAGCCTGACAATCCCGACAAGGAGTCCGGCAGGATGTACAAAGCATGGCGGAAAGGCGACACCAATGCGCTGTGGGCGGGCGACTCGACGCTGCGGTCAAAGGCGCCCAGGATTGCGGCGCGTTTCGTCGATGACCGCAACGTGAAATGGATTCCGCGAATCGAGGCGGAACTGAAAACCGGCAAGCCCACCGCGGTCGTCGCGGGCGCGCTTCATTTCTCCGGACCGCGCAGCGTGATCGCGCTATTGCAAAAGCGCGGGTACGTGATCGAGCAGTTGTAACGTCAGTCGGCTGCACCACCACGCTGGAATAACGACCGTTCCCCCGCGACGATCGGTTCAACGGAAGCGCGTGTGGAAGGTCTAATTCGCATCAATCAATTGGAACCGCTCTTCTCATTCTGTTTCTAAAATCATGAAATCGTTTATCACCATCATCACGTCGGTTGTTTGTTCGTTTGCGGCCGTTGTTGCGGCGCCTCAGGAACAGACCGAGCAAAACCTCCCGCCGCTCGATGCCAACAACAGGGATTCATCAGTAAAACCGGGCGACGATTTTTTCCTGTTCGCCAACGGCAACTGGATCAAACAGACAGAGATCCCGCCTGAATATTCCCGATGGGGCGCGTTCAATGAACTAATCGAACGCAACAACGACGCATTGCACACGATCGCTGAGAAAGCCTCACAAACCCAGGTCGACCCACAGCTTGCGCCGGAGACACGGAAAGTCGGTGATTACTACGCGAGCGGGATGGACGAGAAGGCGGTCGAAGCCGCGCGCACAACACCGCTGACGGAGGAGTTCCAGAAAATCGACGCAATGAAAGATCGCCAGGATGTGCTGAAGGAGATCGCGCACCTGCACAGCGTCGGCATCAATGCCTTCTTCAATTTTGGCTCGGGCCAGGACGCCAAGGACAGCAATCACGACATCGCCCAGGCGGTGCAAGGCGGACTCGGCATGCCGGATCGAGATTACTACACAAAGCAGGACGCCGATATGAAAGAAAAGCGCGAAAAATACATCGCGCACGTGACGAAGGTGCTGACCTTGTTAGGCCAGCCGCCGGAGAAAGCGGCCGAAGACGCTAAGAAGATCATGGCGCTGGAAACGAAATTGGCCGAAGCATCGCGCACGCGGGTGGAGCTACGCGACCCAATCAAGAATTACAATAAGATGGCGCTGCGACAGCTGCAGGACCTGACGCCCGACTGGAAGTGGAGCGATTATTTCAACTCGATCAACCTGCTCGAACCGGGCGACGTCAACGTGCATCAGCCGGAGTTTTTCAAAGCGATGAACAATTTGTTCAAATCGACAGCGCTGGATGATTGGAAGGCATACCTCCGCTGGAATCTGATCAGCGCGACCGCTCCATATCTTTCCAAGGATTTCGTGGACGAGGATTTCGATTTTAACCAGCGAGTCCTGCGCGGCACACAGCAGAACAAGCCGCGCTGGAAACGCGTGGTCACTTCAGAGGACGGCGACATCGGCGATGCGCTTGGCAAGCTGTACGTGAGCTTTTATTTCCCACCCGAGGCGAAAGAGCGCGCACTCGAACTGGTGAATAATTTGAAGGAAGCACTGGCCGACCGGATCAAAACGCTCGATTGGATGGATGAGCCGACAAAAAAGGAAGCGCTTAAGAAACTCGCCGCGATGAACGTAAAGATCGGTTATCCCGATAAGTGGCTTGATTATTCATTGCTGGAAATCGATCGCGGCCCGTTCGTTATGAACACGCTGCGCTCCGAAAAATTTGCGGCCGATCGGGATCTGCAAAAGATCGGCAAGCCAGTCGATCGCACCGATTGGGGAATGACCCCGCCGACTGTGAACGCGTACTATCAGCCGACCATGAATGAAATCGTCTTTCCGGCCGGCATTTTGAGGCCACCGTTCTTCTACGCGAACGCAGATGACGGGGTGAACTACGGCGCGATCGGGGCAGTCATCGGCCATGAAATGACTCACGGCTTCGATGATCAGGGGCGGCAGTTCGATGCGGTTGGCAACCTGCGCGACTGGTGGTCTAAGAAATCGGCGGACGAATACAACAAGCGCCGCAAAGCAGTTGTCGATCAATATTCCGAGTACACGCCACTGCCGGGCCAGCATGTGAATGGCGAGCTTACACAAGGCGAAAACATCGCCGACATCGGAGGACTGAAGCTCGCGTACGCAGCGTTGCAGAAAGCGCTAGACAAACATCCGGAGGAACGGGACAAAAAAATCGATGGCCTTACACCTGAGCAACGTTTCTTCCTGTCCTTCGCCGCGATCTGGCGGTCGAAGATTCGCGACGAAGATCAAAAGCTGCGACTCACCACCGATCCGCATTCGCCGGCGCAGTTTCGCGTGAACGGCCCGCTCGCGAACATGCCCGAATTTCAAAAGGCATTCAATGTGCCTGACGGTTCGGCGATGGTTCGCCCCGCGGACAAACGCGTGAACATCTGGTAGGCATCAACCGTAGGGCGTCTGTGTCAGACGCCAACCGTCACATTAACACCGCGCTTCACCACGGTGTTGAACGATTCGCATAAAGAAACCGTTTAAACGGTTTCCGGCGCTGCTGCGTGCAGAAACACCGGGCTAAAGCGGTGGTGTTAATGAAATCAGAATCGTAACTCTCGATACCGAGCGCATAGTTCATTCACTGCATCCCGCCAATGCGGGGACTGAAACTGGAACCCGTGTTGAAGCAGTCGAGCAGGCACGACACGGCGACTCTTTAAAATCAATTCAGTCTCCGTTCTCATAAAGAAGGCCCCCACCTCCAGCATCCAGTTTGATGACGGAATTCCGATCGTTGTTCCCCAGGCACTGCGCAGTTCGCGCATGAATTCCGAATTCGGTCGCGGATTTGGCGAACAGATGTTTACGACTCCCGTTAAATCCCGGTTGTCGATCAAGAACCGTATGGCGTGAATGAAATCGAACTCGTGAATCCACGAAATGAATTGCCGACCATCTCCCGCGCGGCCACCGAGACCACAGCGAACAAGCCCGAGCAATTGAGCAAAAACTCCATCTTCGTCCGGGCTCATGATCATTGCTGAACGCATGACCACGATGCGGGTATTTGGCAATGAACTGGATTCGTCGACTGCTGACTCCCACGCTTTAGCAACCTCGATGCTAAATCGCCATTCGTCGGGAGCGTTCGGTTCGCTACCGCCGATTGCACCTCCGAACTCATCATTTGGCGCATCGAATCGGTGCGCGTAGATCGTTGCAGTGCTCGCCTGCAGCCAAACTCGGGTCGGATTTTTTGCTTTTTCGAGACCCGAGCGAATTGCGCGCACCGAGTTCACCCTCGAATGCAAAATCTCGCGCCGATTTTTCTTTCCGTAGCGGCAGTTCACACTTCGCCCAGCAAGATTAATGACAGCCCCGGCGTCCTCGAGTTCCTTCGCCCAATCTCCAACAGACTCGCCATCCCATTGCACGCACCGGAATGAACATTGGGGATTGGCTTTGCGACTCAAGACAACGACTTCATCACCAGCAGAAGCGAAAGCGCGGCAGAGAATTCTGCCGACCTGTCCTGTGCCGCCAGGAATTACTATTTTCATCGTCGGCAACTGGCATTCGCCCACGTTGCTTTGTGCGAACCATAATGAGCAGCGAGTTTCCGCGCCGCGCTGTGTGGTTCCTGCCGGAACAACGCATCCGACAAGAAGAAGCGATTCCGCGAGAGCAATTCGCAGACGAGTTTTGCAAGCGGCAGTAAAGTTGGATGCGCTAGCCGCTGCGCGTGTTCCCGATAATTCTCGAGCGCCCAAAGACACATGATCCATGCATGCGCACCGCGATAAACGGCCCCCTCATCCGAAATCACCAACAGTTGCTCGCCGGGCTTAAGCGCATCAATGTCCGGAAAGCGGCGTCGCGCTTCGTCTGATTGAAATGCGACGAACACAAGCGGCACAAATAGCGGTTGTTGCGCCAGCCAATTGCGACAGCGCACACAAAGTTCGCAGTCAGCGTCGAATAAAACGTAAAGACACTTCATGGAGTCGCCACGCTGACATGCGCCTGCGGCGGAATTGGCGGAGGCACAGCTTGCAAAAGCGCGCGCCGACGCATTTTCGAAAACACCAGGATGTTGAAGAAATGCATGGCGCCGAGCACGAGCATCACCACGCCAATCTTGCGACTGATCGTTTCGAACACTTCGCGAACATCTGTAGGAGCGATGCGCTCCTTCAAGGCCAGCGCTACGTAGCCGATATTGATAAGGTAAAAGCCTACGACAAGAAGGCGATTGACCGAATCGGCCAATCGTTCGTTGCCGCGGAAAGAATCAATCAGAAAAACGCGCCCGTTTTTATATAGCGTGTGCGCGACCCAGATGGTGAGCGGAACGCTCAGTACTATGTAAACAATGTAAGTCCAAACTATTGGAGTCATGGGAGTTTCCTTTCCTTAATTTTTGTTTTCAATGGGGAGGTTATTTTGGTTTCAAAAACTTCAGGGCCCAGGGGACCATCTTGCTTTGCTCTGACTGGCTAATTTTCGTGAGGACGCCGTCAGTGAGCTCAAGAAAATCGCTGAGATGTTTGAGCTGTTTGTTGAAAGCGGCTGCTTCAGTGCCCCGCAAACTCTTTGTTCGACTGAGACATTCTTTTAAAACAGCCTGCGCCGGTCGCATCTCTCGCCGCCGGCGTTCGCGAATGATGATGCAAAACATTTTCCAGACATCTTTCTCGGCTTCGAAAAATTCCTTCCGTTCGCCCTTGCGAACGACACTGCGGACCAGTCCCCAACTGACCAGGTCGCGCAAATTGCTGTGGGCATTTCCGCGGCTGATCTTGAGATCTTGCATGATGTCGTCGGTGCTAAGCGCTGCTGGCGCGGTAATGAGCAGCGCGTGGATCTGAGCCATGGTGCGATTGACTCCCCAGGCGCTTCCGATAACGCCCCATTGACTTACAAACTGGTCCCTCGCTTCACTCAGAGCGATCCCGCCATTGTTTCCGTTGTTCATGTATTTTCAGTAAATCCTGAAACTACTGTGTGTCAAGGACATTTCCGGGGTTTCGTTTCAAACGCCTGTTCGGGTGAACTCTAGCCTGATTCGTTCAGTGCATTTTCCCGCTTAAGCTGCAATGTTCCTCCGTTCGGTAGTGGTTCGATCCGCCGGATGAACGCGTGAGTTTTTAGTGACCTCTTATTAACACCGCGCTTCAGCGCGGTGGTCCTGCGCTAATCCATTTCGCAAGAGTGACACCGGGCTAAAGCCGCGGTGTTACTGAGAGCAGGTCCAGACAAGAAGGTCCGAGTACGTGCCAGTCATCCAAAAACAGTCCTTCGCTTACTCTTTCGCCACTTTGCCGCCCCAGCTCAAAATTTTCGCTTTCGTGCCGGCGGCTTCGGCTTCCTTGATGTTTCCGGCGCGATTGTAGAACAGCGAAAGACTTGTCCAGCCGATCTGGTCGTTAGGCCGTAATTCTACTGCGCGTTCGCCGGCTCCGATCGCTTCCTCGAATCGTCCCAGCTTCATCAGCGCCATTCCTAGCGCGTGCCAGCCATCGAAAAAATCGGGATCAAGCTCCACGCATCGCTGGTACTTCTCGACCGCGCTGGCCAAATCGCCAACAGCAACGTCGCCGCTGGCGTCGTCAAAAATCTCGTCGGGCGTTGCCATTTATTTTGTTCTCGCACCACAAACACAACGGTCACAAAGAAATACCGACATCAAATTTCAAACCGACGACTACTCCGTGTCCTTTGCGCGCTTTGTGTGAGCCCTATCCTTTCTTGTAATCCAAGCCTGCCGCTTGCTGCCGGTCGCGCAACCATTCCACAACAACAATACGCTCCTTGTTCTCAAGAATTCTCTTTTCGAAGGCTGCTTTTTTCTCACTGGCTTCCCCGAGAGGCTCTCGCTTTTCCAAAATCGCAATAAGTCCGTCAGTACCAGATGGCATAAAGTCGGTTACGTCGCCGGGATTCAGCAACGCCACTGCGTCTTTAATCGTGAGAAGCTCAGGCGATTGTTTTTTTTGCTGGTCGCCTTCGGACTTCTCCATTTCTTCATCGATCAATGAAAACGCCGCGAGCTTCTCAGGTTTTACGCCGGCTTTTTCGATGACGGCTTCACGCGGTTGACCAGATTTTTTGGCTTCCCGGAGTTGTTGCACCATCTCCGCGCCTTTGGTCGACATTACCTCGCGTGTGCGCGTCTTCTTCAGGGCGTCCACGATTTTCGGTTTCGCTTCCTCGGCCGCGAGCGGCCGCGCGTCGGTCTTCCCGGTCAAATGCAAGATGTAAAATCCATCCGTCACCTGAACGGCATCGCTGTGCGGCTCCTGTTCCGACAGCTTGAACGCGGCGGCGACAAGCTGCTGATCCCCTTTCAGCTGCGGATCGGGCTCCGCAGCAGTGAATTCGCCGGTCTCGTGCACTGGCAGTGGAAATTTCGCTGCCGCCTGCTTGAAATCCGCGCCCTTTTCCAGCAACGCCTGCGTGAAGTCGGTCGCGCGATCGGCCAGTTTTTGTAACGCCTCGATCCGTTCTTTGCCCGACAACTTCTTCTCCTTCTCATTCAGCGTCAGTTGAACAAACTCGACCTTGCGTTTCTCGTCAGTTCTCAGCTCCGCCTTGTGCGCATCGTAATACTTCTGCACATCTTCGTCGCTGATCTTTACGTCCTTTTCGAAATCGGCGGACCGAAACCGAATCACATCGACATAGAGTTTGTCGTAGCCGCGCTTAAAATTTTCATCCAACTCGCTCTTGGGAAGCGAAACGCCGGCGACCAGCAGCTTTTGGATTTCGCGGAGCGAGATCTGATCGCGCACGAGTTGTTCGATGTGCTCTTCAGCCAGACCGAGCGGCGCCAGTCCGTTTTGGACAAGATCATTGAGCTTATTAATGTCGAAGCCTGAGTCGCCCTGGAAAGCCGGCAGCTTTCGCACGACCTCAGCAACCTCCGAAGCACTCGGGCGTAGTCCCAGCCGTTCCGCTTCGTGCCGCAGGACAAGCAGATTAACGATGAATTGGCCCGCGGCCTGATTCGGGTCTGCCCCTGCCCCTGCTGTCATTGTTCCCACAAAATCAGACATGCCAAGGGCCTGCGCCAGACTGAGAAGCCTTGCTAATTGCTCTGCCTCCAGCCTCGAAACATTTCGGTCATAGATGCGCGCAAATTGGTCCCTGCCTATCGCGCCGTAATCCGGGCGTTGCACGAAATAGAAAATGAAAGGAATGGCCAGGATCGCGATCACGATCATGAGCCAGTCCCGGTGTCTGCGCAGTAACTTCATCATAGCGGGCGAAGACTAGCGGTGGCGAAGCCCAGTCGCAAATCTGTAGCCGTCGCCCTGCGGGCGGCGTCGTCGGAGACATACACCGTGTCGCGCTTCGCACAGCGAAGCGGCTACAGTTTGCTTGCCGTGTCCTGAATGATCTCCCAGCCCTTGCGCAGATGCTCTCCAGTGGTGAGCACGTTGCCGAGGCCGATCCTCATTACTGTTCGGCCGCGCAATTTTGTTTGCGTGAGATACGCGCGTCCGGACGCGTTGATTCGCTCTACGATGTCGCTGTTGATTTCATCAATGCGATCAGTGGAGCCGGCGCGCCCTCGCGCCGCTGTGCCCGGGCGCGGCGAGGGCGCCGCGGCTCCAACAAACCGAAAACAGACCACGCCCATGCTGGGCTGCGCGGATAACTCGAAGCGATCGTCCTTGTTGATCCAGTCGGCGAGCCGGTTCGCCAGACGAAATTGTTCGCGCAGCCGGGCAACAACGCCAGCCCGGCCTAACGAGCGCCAGATTACCCACGCTTTGAGCGCGCGGAATCTTCGGCCGAGCTGAATCCCGTAGTCCATATAATTTTTCTCGGCCTCGACCGTATCACCACGCAAATATTCCGGCACAAGGCTGAACACGCGCCGCAATCGTTCGAGGTCGCGCACATAAAGCACACTGAAATCGAGAGGCACAAAGACTGTTTTGTGCGGATTGATGACGATCGAATCCGCCAGCTCCCATCCTTTCCTCAACCACTCGTACTCCGGCACCATCGCGAACCCACCACCGTAAGCGGCGTCGATGTGCAGCCAGATTTTTTCTTGGCGGCAAAGGTTGCCGATATCGCGAACGGAATCGACGCTTGCAGTTGATGTCGTCCCTACCGTGGCCAGGACCGCCATCGGTTGGAGACCATTCTGCCGATCTTCTGCGATACTTTGGCCTAACGAGTTTACGTCGATTCGAAATTGAGCGTCGCTTGGAATGCGGATCACGTTTTCCTCGCCCACGCCAAGGGCGATGGCCGCTTTCTCAGCCGAGCTGTGGGCTTGATCGGAGACGTAAATGCGAAGCCGCGGCAGATTGCGATCGGTGAGTCCAAGCTTTCTCGTCGCTGGCGCGGCTTCTTCGCGCGCGATCGCGAGCGCGTGCATGATCCCAACCGACGCTGTGTCGTAAATCACACCATCGAATTCGTCAGATAAACCAACCCATTGCCGTAGCCAGCCAATCACAACTGTTTCAAGCTCGGTCGCGGCGGGACAGGTGCGCCACGTCATCGCGTTCACGTTTAGCGGCGCGGTTAGAATTTCGCCCAGAATTCCAGGCGCGGTACTCGTCCAGCCGAAGTACCCGAGAAACATCGGGTGACTCCAGTGCACCATGCCCGGGACAATGATGTTATCGACGTCGCCGAGAATGCTCTCGAACGGCTCGCCTTCTTCGGGTGCGCGCCTTGGGAGCCGCTGGCGAATAGCGCCGGGCTTGTCGTTAGGCGCCACCCGCAGTGTTTCGATATGTTCGCGAAAATCCGCAATCCAGTCCGCGAGATCATGCAACTGTTTACGGAATTCGGCCGACGGTGTGTCACCGAGCGATTGTGAATCTTTCATCGTCTTTGTAGCCGCCGCCCTATGGGCGGCGCCGACCTGGACATGATTAACATATCAGCGCCACGCTTCCCACAGGGAAGCGGCTACAGCTAAAATGCAAAACCGAAACTGAAGTGAAACGCACCGAAGTCTTCGAACTGGCGCGGGTCAGGATTCACACCGTAGTCGAGACGAATCGGGCCGACCGGCAGTTTATAACGCAGACCCCCGCCAATCGCGTACCGCATATCACTCAGCCCGATGTCCTCGGAGGTCGGCAACAGATTGCCAGCGTCGGTAAACACCGCGCCCTGCAGTTCGCCGAAAATCGGGAATGTGTATTCCACGTTGAAGACGGTAAAAAATTCTCCGCCGACCGGATGACCGTGATTATCGTGCGGGCCGAGTTCGCGCTCGCCGAAGCTGCGTACCGTTGTGGCGCCGCCGTTAAAAAACCGTTCGTCGATGGGAATTGCAGTTGCCTCGTCGGACCCGCTGTCGGTGAGCGAATGAAGAATGCCGCCACGCGCACCGAACGCGATTGACGATTGGCGGAACCAACGCTGAAAAGGAGTGCCGGCGGGTTGATCTTCAACGACACCCGGTGTGAGCGGTTTGGGTCCAAATGGAAGGTAGTAGCCAACTCGCATCGTACCGCGGATAAATTCGATATCACTTCCCAATGCGCTCGAAGCGACGTCGATGGTGTTACCGACGAGAAATCCGCGCGGGTTCACATACGGGCTCTCGCGCATATCAAGTGTGTTAGTGAGCCCGATCGTGTCTACCTGGTACTCATCTGGTCCAAGGAGAAAACTCGGCCTTATCTGTGAGTCGGTGATGTCCACATGACGCGCTGAAAAAGTCAGCGACGCCTCGTCGTATTTGGTAATTTTGCGACTGAGCTCGAATCGTCCACCCACTTCAAACTTTGTGTACCCATCGTAATCAAACGTCAGAGCGAATGCTCGCGCTGTAAAAACAAAATCTGTGTCAAAGAAGAACGGGTCCTCATATAAAATTTCGCCTCGATAGCTGCGTTGCGAGACTTCAATGGTTGCGGTAAGCGGACGGCCGTAGCCGAACAGATCGCGATCGCCGACTTGCACACCGGCGAGTGCGCCTTCGTAAGTATCGAACCCGCCCCAAAAGCCAAATTCCTTGCTTTTGGCCTCCTCTGCCGAGATGTCGAGCCGCAACAAATGTCCATCGACGGGGACCGGTTTGATCTGAAGCAAGTTGAACTGGCCGGTCTTCATAAGCGTCCGAAATCGTTCATCGAGGACATCAGGACTGTACGTTTTGCCCGTTAACCTGGTGAAACGTTTCGTCACAAAACTGGGATGAAGCCGACGCAGCCCGGTAACAGTCACACCATCGAAGTGATAAACGGCCCCCGGCGACACCAGGATGTGCACGGGAACGCGACCATTCACTGCCTCGTCCGGTGCGCCGGCCGCCACTACTTTGACATCGTAATAACCGCGCGCCTTGAAATATGCTTCGAGACGACGCGGAATGTCGTCGACCCGCACCTCAGTGTAAGGGCGTTGGAGGAGATCAGATACCTGGCCGCGCAGCGCCTCCGAACCGTAAACCGTCTGACCGCCAAACGTAATGTTTCCAAAGAAATACTGCCGGCCTTCGTGAATTGGCACCGTGACATCGACATCACTGCTTTCGGCCCGAAATTTGTCACGCGGAGGATCGACTACCGCATTCAGAAAACCTTGGGCAATATAGAACCGCTGTACCAGATGCGTGCCCTCCTCCAGATCTGCAGCCACAAAGGGCAGCCTTTTTTCCATGCGCGAATATCGCTCCCGTGTCGGACCCACCAAGTATTCGAAGAGTTTGTTCGGCGGCTCATTCGCGTTTCCATCGAAGCTGACCTGGCTCAGCAGGAAACGGGGACCTTCGTTAATGTCCAGACGCAAGCGGTCGCCCGATTCAATCACGTAGTGCACGTCCACTTTCGCGTAGCCATGCTTTCGATAAAATACTTCAAGGAAAAACGCGAGATCGTCGGCGCGTGCGGGACTCAATCCAAAATCTTCGACCGTAGTGATCTCCTCTTTGAGAGCAACGCGGAGGTCCTTTTCCTTGAACGCTTGCTCGCCACGAAATTCGATGATGCTGGCCCCCTTGGCGCGTTTTTCCTGCTCCTTCACGACGGCCCGCCGCGCCTTCTGTTGCTCTTCCGGTCGCACAACATCAACGGCACTTTGCGCTGCGACTTCAAAAGCTAAAACCACCGTGCCGAGCGAGAAGAGGATTCCGTATCGCATGTCAGCGAAAACGAATCAGATATTTCAGCTTCCCTCGAAAATCGCCGCGAACTCCGACGTCACCAGTGAGCACAATCTGGTCGGTGATCTTGAACCGTACGGTTGCTTGCTGTTGACCAGTACGAGGATCGACCGTTCCCAAATCCAGATCCATTCGATTGAAAACCGTGGTGCTATCAGTTGGTTCGCCTTTCTTCGCGATTTTGCGGTAGAGCTGTTGCACTAACAGCATGGCCGCCCGCCCGGCGAGAACGTTTCCAGTCGAGAGTTCCTTTCGCGATGCACCGGTAGCGATCAACGAGATGATTTCTTCCTGCGGCAGAGGCGGTTCACTGGTGAAAATCGCCTGTGGTGAAAGCAGAGTTCCATAAACATAAACGCGAACGGTGTAATCGCGGATCACGGATGTGCCTTGTAGATCGATTGTCGGATTCGTCGAGTCCTTCGGATTGAACGTAAGCGACCCGCGCGAAACGTCGAGCCGGCTGAAAGGCAATGTCGCTTCGACACTTTCCAAGTGCACCACCCCTTGTAGACCCGGCTTAAGGCCTGTCCCAGTCAATTTCAGATCAGTCGTCGCTTCGCCGGTGGCCAGATTCCCACGAATCAGCACCGGATCTTTGGTTTTGATCGCGACATCAAATTTCCAGTCGCGGAACGGCGGGCCCGGTAGAGAAAAAAATTCAGGACGTTCCGTAGGCGGCTGCGGCGCCGGTCTGCCCGGCAGGCCGATGGGTATAAGATCAATGTTCTTCAGAAACCGGGTGTTTGTCAGTGCGACATTGCCGCTGACAGTCGCCGCCGCAAGTGGTCCTGTTACCTTGACATCACCATCGGCGCGCGCGGTAAGTGTGTCGTTTCGCGCAACCAGCACGCTCTGAGCCCTCATCTGTAAATCGAGAATCGGGTTGGTCAGTTTGGCGAAGGTAACTCGACCGGTCATGGTAAACGGCCCGCCAGCCAAATCGCCTCCGAAACGATCGAGAGTGAGCGCATTGTCCCTGAAAGTGAACCGCACATTAAAACCTCTCAGCGTGGGAAGAGTTGCGTTCGTGAAACGGGCGACGTTCACCGTCATGTCCCCTGCTCCGCTCAAAACCGGATGACCAAACGTTCCGGTCACGTCAACGTCGAGTCCGAGGTCGCCATCCAACTGCTGGAGGTCCGGAACGAATTGACGAACAAAATTCACCGAACTGCGCGGCAGCCGAGCTTTGGCGATGATCGGTGTGTCGTCGGGAAATCCTCGAGCCTGGATAATTTTCGGCACGTCGAACGGCATGGTGGCGGTTATTTCCAACGGCTGAATCCGCGGCTGTTGCAGTTTACCTGAAGCCGTTAGCCGATTCTGCGCAGTCTGCGCGGTCAGCTCGAACGTTGCCGGTTCCATTTTCGCCCAGAGTTCGTTTCGTAAATCCCGCACCTGCACGTCGAGCCGCGTTTTCAAATCTCCGATTGTGCCGTCGCCGTTGAGTTTCGCATTCACGACGCCCGAGATTGTCGATTGCATTCCGAGATCGTGTGCCACCCTCTTTAGGTCAAGATTCTCAGACTGCATTATCACTGACACTTTGCCGGAAGACGGAATCAGTGCGGATTTTGTCCCGAGATTTCGCCACACAAACGGTATTGAGACATAACCGTACGCGTAATTCGTGCGTTGTTGCGGTGGGGCGCCTTCTCTAGGCGGACGGGGGCGGCCGGCCCGCTGCGGTTGCGGTGCAACAGTCTGGTTCAGCTGGATCTTGTCTATCTCCAGCGTGTCCCCCTTGGTCCGAGCGATCGCGTTGAAATCCATGTTGCTCGTCGCGAAAAAAATGATCGGCACATCAAGACCGTCGGGCGAGTATGACGCGTCTATGTTCGCCTGGAGCCCTTGCAAATTTCCGTAGCGCGCTTTTTCCAGAACGAGCTTGAGGTTGCCGGAATTCCTCCAAGGAGCGACAGCTTGGGCAGCCGCCGATTTCGAAGTTGACGGCTGGGAAGTCGGCGCTCCCTGGCCGCTGCCGTCCCAATCCAATTTGAACGAGCCCGCCAGTTGGCTTTGGTTCCCAAACGCGCGCAAAAGCGGCTGGAACACCGCCAGGTTCGATATGCTCGCGGACGCCTTTCCGCTGTAACGCTGAGGCGGTTGCAAGGTAAATGTTCCGGTTGCGTTGACGTAATCCGTGTCGTTCAGAGTCGCGCCGAAGTCGTTTACGTACACCACGCTATTCGAAATCGAACACTGAGCGCTAATTTGCCGGAAAACCAAATCGCGCATCCTGAGATTGGACCCAGCGAGCCATAGTTGTCCGCTGGCGATTTCTTGTTTCCATTCAATCTGTCCTTGTGATTGCAACGGCCCGCTCACTCTGCTTGGAGAATCAGGGACCCAGAAATCGCCCACGTCAGGCGCGTTCAGGGCGACTTCCGCTTCCGCGGGCTGCGAAGAAAATTTGCTGACCTCTGCCGGAAGCAAATAGCGGCCACGAACACTCAGTTCATTTTGTTTTCGCCGCAGATCCAGCCGATCAACTCCGAGAATGTCATCGCTTGAGTTGAGCGCCCCTTCCACTGAATCAACGATGTAATCGCAATAACGTATGCCCGTTAAATCGAAATTCATTGCCGTGCGGAGATCGGCGAACCACGGCCTGTCCACCGTCGCCTTGGCAGAGGCGGATCTCTGCTGATCGTTTGCACGCACCACGCGTTTGGACGCGCGCAGCCTACAATTCAGCTTGTCAATTATTCCATCTTGAAATCCGACCGCCTCTGCGTCCACGCTGAGGTCCGCCTCTACGGTTGCATTGACAACATCAATCTTGCCGGTGAATTCGGCCGAGCCGGTCATGCCAACGGCCGTGCCGGCTGTTAATCGCTCCAGATCAGGTGCGGTACCGGAGATTTCCAGATTCGTTGGTGTTCGGCCGAAGTCTTCTATCGTGGCGGGTAACTCGATTCCACCGCGAAAATGAAACTTGTTCACATCCCGGACGATGTCGGCAGACCGCAAAATCCCCCTGCCCTGTTCTGCCGAGATTTCTACGACGCCGCGATCGAAATTAATTGGACCTCGATGCACATCGTTCATCTGGAGTGACAGGGTGCCGTTCCATGTGCGCGGCGCGTCGATCGTGCCTGTGCCTTCGAGAGTGAGTCGTTCAATTTCACCGGAAAGATAATTCTCCGGAATGACAAGAAATTTGTTCAGCGCTTCAGACGCAACATTCTCGGCAGTCAGATGTAGCTTCGTGTCGAGCGACGACTTTGTTTCGGTCAGCGTAGCAGAAGCCGATATTTGGCCGGCGCCGACGGTGCAGTTGATATTGACTGCAAGGTAATTCGCGTCGATTTGCGACGCATCGATGGTTAGAAGATGAAGTTGCTCCTGATCGCTCAGATTCAGGTCGCGCAGAATGAGCTTCTTGTTCGTGTAAGAAGTTTGGCCGGAAATTCTCAACCACGTATCGCCGGAGGGAAGTTGCAGTGTCTCGATTCGCAGCTCTCCGGGAGTGCGCGGGTTTAGTTCCAGGTCAGCATGTCCAACGACGAAATCGTACGGCTGATTTCTGACGATCACTGTGGTGTCCGTAGCACGCAATCGTTCCGGGAAGAACCTTGGCAGCTTCAATTGCGGATGCGGCGGCCGCGGCCTCAATGGCACCTTGGAAGGATTTAAGACAATGCTGGCCGAGCGCGCTTCAACGTCGTTGAACAACCGGGGCAGACCATGCCGCGCGTACCCAAGCAAACTGTAATCAAGGTAGAGATAATCGATATCGATCGATTCATATTCGGACGGACCAACCGCAAACGCGTGAAGATTCCGAATCGTGACGCTGCCGAACGGATTTCCCGCGACCCGGAAATCAGCCTTTAGATTGTGTTTTGCCGCGTAGTTCAGCACGATTTTATGGCCAATTGCCAACAAGATTGGCCGGTGAAGAAGGACCAACAGTGCGACGCAAATAAGCAGGCCGGCGATCACGCGACGCCAAAACCGCCCGTGACGCCGCGGCTCTGCCTGATCGTCCTCGGCCACGGAGCGACTCTATTGCCGCTCTGCCATGGAGCAAAGCGCAAATGGAAACGCGCCGCTGTAGCCCGGGGTCGGTGACTCCGGCCGGATTGACTGCTTGCGTCATCCTCAAGGCGGAGAAATCACAAGAATGATCTCGCGCTTGTTTCGGCGGTAAACGCGAAAGTCCTCCGCGTCCATTGCGATGATACTATGTTTCGGGTAGATCTCGCTCAGGGCGCGTCCCAGCCTGCCCTGCACGAGGTCGAATGGGTGCGCCATGTGAATTGGTAGGGCGCGTCACTCCGTGCGCGCCGCTCTGAATTGCGAGTGACCGGCGGGCAGAGGACTGCCCGCCCTACCTTAGCCCAGCAGCGGCACTCGGACGACAAACCCATATCCAATCCTCCGCTCGCCCGCACAATCCTTTGCGAACGGGATTCAGAAGGATATGGCTGACTTTCTCTTCCAGTTTGTGATGGTCGCATAAGCGGTGATCGAAAAAATCGCGTTGCCAATCCACGCCATGATTTCCGGCGACGAACCTCTTCCAATTCTTGACGGTCGTTTCCATTCCCGGTTCACGCGGGAACGCAATAATCGCGTGCAGATGATCCGGCATAAGCCGGCACACTCGGCATTGCCACATGAGTCTTTCATGGTTGAATTTCATAGCGCCGAGCACGGCGTCGCCAGTGTCTCCGCAGCAGAGTTGGTTTTTGCCCTGCGGCACGCAGTTGATGGTGATAAAGAACCAACTGCCCTCAATCACCCATTGTGGAATAGTGTGAGGCAGCTTTTTGCGGACGGGCAAATGGGCGTGCAGAGAACTGGCCGCCTACCTTTTGCTTTTCCCTTCCGCGGTAAGATTCCTCAGTGAGCCTTCGTCTTTACCCTGATGACGTTGGAATTGGGGCTGGTACCGTTGCCGTTATATGCCCGTGACCGGTAGTAATAATTCGTGTTCGGCGTCAGCGCGGTCACGTTTCGACTGGTGACATTGCCAACGTCCAAATTTTGGTACCCGGGCACATAAGTGACAAAAGTAGAGCTCGTGGACACATCCAATCGGTAACCAGTCGCGCCGGTAACGCTTCTCCAGTTTGCGGTGAAACTGGTGGCAGTCACATTGGTTGCCCCTGCTGCCCTCGGGGCCGGAGGTGTAGCCGTCGCAGTCGGCGTAGTCGTTGCCGTAGGTGTTGCGCTAGGCGCTACGGTTGCAGTAGGTGTTGACGTAGCTGTAGCTGTAGCTGTTACCGTTGGCGTTGCAGTCGGCGTTGAAGTTGGTGTAAGTGGCGGTGTCGCAGTCGGTGTTGAGGTTGGCGTGGGATTTGCCCCGGCATTGTAAGCCTCGATCTCGGTAACTCGGCTAAAGCTTTCCAGGGAGTTATTTATCAGTATTCTTATTCTCCCGGTAGTAATGTCGGCAAACGTAAATTGTCTCCACACGTGGTTATTTCCAGTTACGTCGCCGCCCGGAATATCCGTCCAGGTGGAACCTGTCCAATACTGTACTTCAAAATCTGTTACGCCGTATGAGGTAAATGTCATATCAAGCGTGGGCGGGCTAGGATTTGGATAGTTATCTTGAAGAGTGAAAAAATCTATTTCGTTAATCGGATAACTAGCGTTGAAATCTATTTCTACCCAGTCCGGCCAAACATTCAGTGTTCCATCATTCCAGCCACCGCCATTACCCCAATTTAGACCCAAGCGATCTCCATTATTAACCGCCGCTACCGGGAAATTGTTATTGAAGTAATTCGATGAGGGGCTGGCTACTCCACCATTGACAGCTAGAGCAACATTAGTTCCTCCAGGTACAGGAGTCGGTGATGCAGTAGGTGTAGGCGTAGGTGTTCCTGAGGGCACCTGAAAGGCATACACTTTGTTGTCGGCGCCGAAGTAAATCCGGCCAGGCGCGACCATGCCGGTATTCCACTGGCGCGTGCCGATCATCAATTCGTTAGCGCCACCGCCTGCGTAGACCACCGCGCCTGTGTTGCCGTTGTAGCCGTGCAAACGTTGGTCGCCTCCAACGCCGGCTACCCACACAATCACGTCATTGGTTCCGTCGGTAGTTGTGACCCACGGCGAGCCCCGACCGCTCTCACCCACACTCCACGCACTCACGATCGTCGGTGGATTTGTCGCCGTAACTTTGTAGGCGGAGATCGCGCCCACATCGTTATGAAAAGCAAAATACGTTCCCTGGCTGGTGCGGTAAGTGACAGCCGATGTCCCTCTGTTAATCCCTCCCACAAACGCTTGGGCCACAGGCGCAGCGATGCCGCCAAGGTTGTTGCGATTGAGCAGATAGGCATTTCCGTCTTTGCCCAGGGCGAGCACGAGTTGCGAAGGCGTGGCTCCCGGCACATCGATAACAGTCGCGCTCACACCGCCCAGATCCGTGTCGCTGTTATCGAGGGAGAGCCAGTTGGTCGGCGCCCAGTAGTCGGTCGGCTGACCGGTCCAAGTTGGGCCGGCTTGCAACCGGATAATGGCTTCGCCTCCCATCCAATTTCCGCCCGTGTTAAACGTGTTCCCAGTGACCACGAACATGTTAGTGCCGTCGCTAGCGACGCCGCCGTGCCCCCAGATCCCGCCGCCGATTGCTGTCGTGGCCCACGCATGCACATTCGAAGGATTGTTGATATTTACGCCGACTACCCACCCATGGTAATTGCCACAGTCGCCGGCGTAACCGGAGTAAGCCACGTACACGATCCCGTTCACAAGAGCCAGTCCACCCCGTTCTTCCTGCACCAGGGAACTAAACGTCAAGCCGTTGTAAGTAGCGGTGGCGCTTACATCCACCGGCCAACCGGAATTCGTAGCGCCCGTGTCCACATTCAACGAGTAAATGAAATGCTTCTTGGTAGTGCCATCGACTAGTGCGTCGAAGAAAAGTGATCGGGAGCCGAGATCGACGACGGCCGTGCCGGTGATGCCGACGGGGTTGATATTTCCGCAGGGAAGACCTGAAGAAACTGGCGGGCCAAGGTTGCGCTGCCAAATCACGGTGCCGGTCGTGGCGTTGAGCGCGTAAACGTTATTGGATTCTGTGACAGCAATAATCATCGGCCCACCAGGACCGCCCTCGATATAGAGCGGTTGCGCGTAAACGTTGCCGGAAATTGTGCCATCAAAGTTGAGGTCACGCGTCAGGCCAGCGGCAGCGACAGGCGTAAAGGCCGCGTCGATGTACAGCCCGTCGCGGGAAAGATTATTGTGCTCCTGGGTCACATTGACCTGAGCGTCGATTCCCGGAACCGCACTCCACACGATGCCGGCGAAAAATGAGAAAATGCGAATCGAAGATTTCATATATACGCAATTATACCCAGTCGAACAGCCAGCCACCCTTCTACCACAAAGCACCGCCGGTTTGTCAAGGATTGCCGCAATCAATTTGTGCAGCAAACGCCTAAAGGAATTGTAATTATGCGCGAGCTTGTCCTCAAGTCGTTAGGAGCGCCACGCAAAAGAACGCAACCACATTCGATCGTAGTCCGACGCAACTTGCTACTTAGCAATTGCGTGCAAAGAGCTCTGGCGTGACGCTTCCGCCGATATTTACTTGGCGACGCAATGAACCCGGACAAGCTTTTTGATTATCTCGAAGGTCGATTGTCACCGAAAGAACGTGCAGCCTTGGAGGAGCAGTTGATGTCGGACAAGCAATTGCAACGCGAATTCGCTGTGGCACGACAGATTCATGCCGGAATGAGTGGCGATTCTCAGGAGGTTGTATTGCCAGCGCCACCCGACGTTCCAGAGCAGGGCCGCAAAATGGCGATCCGCATAGGCGTTGCTTTTATGGTCCTCGTCCTTGTGAACGTCGGCATCGGTCTTTGGTTCATCTTCAGACACGAAAGCAATAATCCGAACCGCCCGCTGCTTGAGGCTCAGATGCGCGAGCAGATCGCGAAATCGATCGTGCGCGCAGCGGCGCTCACGCCGACGCCGAATGTCTTGGGCGTAACCGAAATCACAATTCCAGCTGCCACCGGCAAAATGGATAGCGTCGCAAACGAAGTAGTCACTATAGCCGGTCGCCTCGGCGGCTCCGCGACAAAGGGTCTTCAAGATAGCAATCCACTTAGTGTGCTCGTCGACGTTCCGTCGAATCGGGAACAGGAATTTCGCGCGAAGGTCGCGTCGATTTCCGAGGAAAGGCAAGCGTCATCCGCCTTCGCCGAGGCTACGACGGACAGGCCGACCCCGGCTACAGAAATGAGCCCGGCCACAGGCGAGAAGAAGAGCTTCGTCGTGCAGATCGCGGAGAAGCAGTGAGATCAGATTGACGGTTTTGACCGCCACTACACATTTCGGTGCAGCGCCTCGCTCAACATGACACGGATTGCGCTTACATTCGCCTTGCCGGCTGAGAGCTCGGAATTCCTGCGCCGGCTCGGAAATAAATCTCGCGCTAACAGGAACGGCATCAGCATCGTTCGCGGCACAATCGGCCACCGTTCAATCGAAGTCATTCACACGGGTGTCGGTGAGAGCGTCTGCAGGAAACACATTGGAAAGTTTCTCGAAAATCAGCAATTCGATTTTTTGATCAGCGCCGGATTTGCAGGATCGCTCAATCATGAACTGCAGGTGAACGACCTTCTGGTCGCGAAGAATTTTTCGACGGTGGACCTGAAACACGCGTCGCTTTCAAACGTCTCGATTTATGCGGCCAACATGTTGACGGTCCCTGTGTTGATCGATTCCAGCGAGGAGCGAGAAAGGATAGCGCGCGAATCACGAGCCTCTGCGGTCGACATGGAAACAGAATTCATTGCGCGCGCGTGCGCGGCTCACGGCATTCCGCTACTGGCCCTACGCGTCATTACAGATACGCAAACCGAACCATTCCCTGCTCCGCCGAGCGTCCTGTTTGATATCGAACAGCAGCGAACTCACGTCGCCGTGCTCGCCAGGTTTTTCCTCGTCCATCCGAGGCGCATCCCGGGCCTGGTTCAGTTCGCGAGGAGAATTGCGCGTGCACGAAAAATTCTCGCGACCGCGCTGAATGCCGTTGTGCAAGGCATCGAGGCAGGTAGCGGCCATTGACCTCAATGGTTAAGGCGGTTCGGGTGAACCGCCCCTACCAAGACTTCCCCGCTTGCGGCTACAATTTTGCCGGTTCGATATGCACAAGAACGTCGGCGACGCGGGAATCGCTTTGCTGAATCGCGCTCTTTACTCGATGCGCGATCTCGTGGCCTTCATGTACAGAAATGTTTCCGTCCACGCCGACGTGGAGATCGACGTAATAATCCAAGCCCATCTTGCGTGCATGGCATTTCTCCACCTCAACAACACCGGGGATTGAGTTGGCGACAGCGCGAATGGATCTGACAATTTTTCCACCCGGCGCGGTGTCCATGATCTCATGGAACGCCGGGAGTAAAAGCCTGATCCCGTTTGCGCCGATTACCGCGCAGGCGAACAGTGCTGCCCAGTCATCCGCGCTATACCAGGCTTCGCCACCGAGAAGTGCAACCGAGATTCCGACGAACGCAGCGATAGAAGTCAGCGCATCACTTCGGTGATGCCACGCGTCCGTCTGGACCGCGGTGCTCTCGGTCTGTCGGCCGAGGCGATTAACGTACCGGAAGAGAATTTCTTTTACGACGATAACGACAATGAGAATGGCGAGCGTGAATGGTGCAGGTCCGTGATGCGGCGTCAGAATTTCGCGAACGCTTTCGATGGCGAGACCAGTCGCAGCTGCGAGCACGCCGAGTGCGACGGCGATCGCGGCGATTGGTTCGGCTTTGCCGTGACCGTACGGATGGGTTTCGTCCGGAGGTTTCGCCGCCACTGTCAATCCACCCCAAATCACGATCGAGCCGCCTATGTCCAATGCAGACTCAATTCCATCGGCGATCAGCACGTAAGCGTGGCCGATGACGCCGGCCATAATTTTGACCGAGGCAAGCACGACATTTATGAGCAGGCCAAGCAACGCAACACGCGCGGCGGTTTGCAGAATCTTCCTAGAGGCATGAGCTTGCGCGGGCATTGATGAGCAGAAGTATTAACGCTGCGGTTTACGAAACGCACGGAAATCCCGCTGACGTATTGCACGTCGAAACGCGTCCGTGGCCCACGCCAGCCGCAGACGAAGCGGTGGTAAAGATGTCCGCCGCGCCGATCAATCCGGCGGATTTAAATCAGATCGAAGGAAAGTACCCGGTGCGCGCGGAGCTGCCTGCAACGCCGGGATTCGAAGGCGCGGGCGTCGTTGTTGAGTTGGGCGCAGACGTGAAAGGCCTAACGAGCGGCGCGCTCGTAATCCTGCCGCACAATATCGGCACATGGCGGGATGCGGTCGCGGTGAAAGCCGAAGAGTTGGTCGTTGTGCCCGACGGAATCGAACCTGTTCAGGCGGCAATGTTAAAAATCAATCCACTGACCGCGTGGCGATTGCTGCATGATTATGTCGATTTGCAGAAAGGCGATTGGCTGATTCAAAACGCAGCAAATTCGGCGGCTGGTCGCGACGTGATCCAAATCGCGCACGAGCTCGGTTATAAGACCGTGAACATCGTTCGACGCGCAGAATTATTTGATGAATTGCGCGCAGAGGGTGCTGATGTCGTGCTGGTCGATGGCGACAGTCTTCGCGAAGAGGTGAAGAGCGCCACCGGCGGCGCGTCCATTCGTCTCGGCCTAAACTCCGTCGGCGGCGATAGCGCGCTGCGCCTGGCAAACTGTCTCGCGCCTGGCGGCACGCTGGTGAGCTTCGGCGCGATGAGTTTGCAGCCGCTGAAAATTCCAACCGGCCTTCTCATTTTCAAAGACCTGCGGTTTCGCGGCATCTGGATCAACAAATGGTACGACAACGCCACTCCGTCTGAGCGCATGGAGACGTTTCGACGCCTTTTCGGTATGGTTCAGCGTGGTCTGCTCAAAACGAAAATCGAAAAAGCTTATCCACTAAGCGAAGTCAAAGCTGCCGTCGCACATGCCGCGCAAGGCAAACGCAGCGGCAAAATCATCCTCGAGTTTGAATAGCGTTGGGTGCCGCCGTGCTAAAGCTGCGAGACATTCCTACCGCCTCTCCCGTTGACGAGGGGAGAGGATTGAAGTGAGGGGTCCCGAAACACTACAGACTCGGACCCGCAAACCCGCACCCTGACCCTCTTCCTTAGAAAGGGAGAGGCGAATTCACGCCACCACTACTTGCGCTTCCAAACAGTGCCGACTTTTGAGTCGCCCGGGTAAGCTTGGAATTTGCGGGAATAGTAAAGTCGGCTAGCCTCGAACATGGTTCGATGGCGCTCGCTTCGCCTTGTTTTTCTTGCCGGATTGGCCAGTAGCTTTTTCGCTTTAAACTACGGCAAATCCGCGACTGCTCCCGAACCGGGCGATTTGCGCGGAGTCGGAAAGGTCACCTTCCCGATAACGTGCGCGCTCACGATCGGCAATCCGGGCAGCGATGCCACCATTGAGGGTCCGGCAGCACCGAGCTTCACCGTGCCGACTGACATCCAATCTGATTTCGCTCGAGGCGTGGCGTTGCTTCACTCGTTTTTCTACGAAGAGGCGCGACGCGTTTTTACTTCGGTGGCCGAGAGCGACCCGAAATGCGCAATGGCGCAATGGGGAATCGCCATGACATGGTGGCATCCGATCTGGACGCCGCCTACTCCGGACGAAATGCGCGCGGGCAAAACAGCGATTGAAAAGGCGATGTCGCTCAACGCCGGCTCGGATCGGGAGCGCGGATTCATTACTGCACTCAACACCTATTACAACACGCCGGACAGCTCGAGTGCAGCGCCGGTTGGACAATCGTGTCATGGACCAGTGGGACCACGCGATCGAGTGATCGCGTATGAAAAAGCAATGCGCCAACTCCGCGACAAGCATCCGGACGATTTCGAAGTGCAAACCTTCTATGCGTTCGCGGTGCTGGCTACTGGTTACGCCACGCCTAACGACACAAGCTTGTCGAAGCAGCTTGAGGCTGCCGGCATCTTGGAAAAACTCTGGAAACAAAACGCGAACCATCCCGGAGTCGTTCATTACCTGATTCATTCCTACGATTATCCTCAGTTCGCCGAGCGCGGCCTGACCGCAGCCAAGACGTATGACTCCATTGCGCCGTGGGTACCGCACGCGTTGCATATGCCGTCGCACATCTTTACGCGTCTCGGGATGTGGGATGAATCGATCGCCGCGAATCGCGCCTCGGCGGAAGCTTCGCGCGCTTACGCGGCCGTGCGCCACCGCGATGCCACGGAAGCCGAAGAATTACACGCGCTCGATTACATGGCCTACTCATATTTGCAGGAAGCTCGGGACGCGGAGACGAAAAAGATTGTGGATCTCGCCGCGAGCGTGAAGAAGACGAATCCGGAGCTGGAATTCAGCGCAGCTTATGCGTTGGCCGCAATTCCAACACGTTATGCATTTGAGCGGAATGATTGGGCGGCGGCGGCAAACTTGGCCATCCCGAACCTGCCACACTGGTCTTCGTTCCCCTTCATGGAAGCTCTCATCGAATATGGTCACGCGCTCGGACGCGCGCACACCGGCGACCTCGACGGCGCGCGAAAAGCCATCGCACGAATGCAGCAGTTACGGGACGCGACGAAAGAGCCGAAGTTCGATTATTTCAAAAGTCATCTCGATCTGCAGATGCAAGCAGCTTTGGCGTGGGTGGCTGCAGCTGAAGGCAAAAAGAACGACGCAATAGGCATGCTGCGGCGGGCCGCGGATTCCGAAGACATACTCGGTAAGCATCCTGTTTCGCCCGGAGCGTTCGTTCCGATTCGCGAACAACTCGGCGCTCTGCTGCTAGAAATGGGACAACCAACGGAAGCACAGCGAGAATTTGAGGCCGCGCTCAAGATCTATCCGGGACGATTCAGAGGTTTGTATGGCGCAGCGCAGGCCGCCGAGCTAGCCGGCGACACTGAGAATGCAAGCCGCTACTACACCAAGCTGGCCGCACAAACGTCAAAAGCTGACGGTTCACGAGATGAACTGAATCACGTTCGCGAATTCCTTTCCGCTCAAGCTAAAGCAACGGACTCGAAGAGCGTGGTCAGTGCTCGCGAGTAGAAGCCTCTTTGCGCACCTGACGCAAAGTTAATCCTTTAATTCAGCGGTTAACTGGCCACCCATAGCAGGTGCAACACGAACACGCTAGTCGCACAGCACTGCTCATTGCCGCCAGCGTGGTTCTGCTGCATCACGACCCAAAACGCTCGCGACTCGTATCGAAGACCGCGGCGGATTTATGCGCTCGCGTCCTAGAGGATCATTCGTCGCAGACGCGTCTGTTCCTGAAAATTGTTCGGCGGACCTGGTTTCGGCCGATTGCGAAATTGGTCGAGCGCGTGACGATTCCCGGAATTTTGCTGCATTACGCCTTACGAAAGAAATGTATCAGTGAGTTGGTACGCTCGGCACTTGCTAATGAGGTTGCCCAAGTCGTCGTGCTCGGCGCAGGCTTTGATCCGCTCAGTTCCGAATTGCAACGGGAGTTTCCAACGGCGGTATTTTGGGAGATCGATCATCCGGCTACGCAGCGTCACAAAGTGCGCGCCTGTTCCGAAATCGGAATTGAACGAGTGCATTTTGTCGCAGTTGATTTAGCTGCCGCCGGTCTCGAAAGAGAAGCGTTGATCAGCAGCGACTTCGATCCGGCTAAACGGACATTCTGGATTGCCGAAGGTTTGCTGATGTATTTCCCAGCAGACGTCGTCTCGTCTTTGATGAAAACCTTGAGCACCCTAAGTGCTCCCGGCAGCGAGTTTGCATTTACGTTCATGGAAAAACAGGGCGATGGCCAGCTTCGCTTTGATTCGCAAACCAAACTTGTTGACTCGTGGTTACGCAGACGCGGCGAGCCGTTTCTCTGGGGAACTACACGAAATGAACTTGCTGAGTTTATACGGCCGTGGCGCAGGATTCGATTTTTCGATCACAATGATCTGCGAGACATGGAATCGGATCTCATTGGTGAAATCATCGCAAAAGGCGAGGTAATTTGTCTGGCTGCAATCTAACTGGCGCACTTAAGCTCTCGCGATGCTGACCCGGCGTGAATTCATACGCACGGCGGCGCTTTTTGCGCTTGCGCCGCACGTCTTCGCGGAACGCGAGAAAGGGATTTGGGTTAACGACGTCCATTCGCAACTCAATCGCACTCGCGTTCGCGAACTTCTAAGACCGCATACCAGAGATGAACTTGCCAAGATTGTTCGTTCCGCGTCGCGAAAGGGCCTGCCGATTTCTGTTTCGGGATTCCGGCATTCGATGGGTGGCCAGCAATTCGCCACGGACAGCATTTGCATCGATACGCGCGAGTTGGATCGCGTGATTTCGTTCGATCGTGAACGCGGCTTGCTCGAAGCAGAAGCCGGGATCCAGTGGCCGAAATTGATTCGCGCGTATCTGGATGCTGAAGCAGGCGACACAAAGCAATGGGGCATCGCACAAAAACAAACCGGCGCCGACACATTCACACTCGGTGGAAGTCTTTCCTCAAACGTGCACGGCCGCGGACTGCGGATGAAGCCGCTTATCTCCAACATCGAATCATTCACCCTGATCACCGCCGATGGGAAATCGACTCGCTGCTCGCGCGAAGAAAATAGCGAGTTGTTCCGACTTGCAATCGGTGGTTACGGCATTTTTGGATTGATAGACACCGTAACGCTTCGGCTCGTTCCGCGGCAAAAGTTACGGCGCGTAGTCGAGATCATTCGCGCAGCGGATTTGCCAAAACGCTTTGAAGACCGTATCGCGCAAAACTTTCTCTACGGCGATTTTCAATTTTCGGTGGATGAAAAATCACCGGACTTCCTTCAACGCGGCGTGTTTTCCTGCTACGAACCGATCGGCGAAGACGAACCCATTGTTGCCAAGAAAGAATTGCGCGACGACGACTGGCTGGATCTCCTGCGTCTCGCGTACACCGATCGTGAAAAGGCTTTCAAGCGCTACAGCGATTACTATCTGTCGACAAACGGGCAGACCTACTGGTCGGATACGAACCAACTTAGCGCGTATCTCCCGAATTATGCGCAGAAGATCCGCGACCAACTCGGTGGTGATGAGTCGAGTCTCATCATCACCGAAATTTATGTGCCGCGCCCCGACCTTCCCGATTTTTTAGCGCAGGCGGCAGATTTGTTGCGCTCGAATCGCACAACCGTCATCTACGGCACCGTCCGATTGGTCGAAAAAGATGACGAGAGCTTTCTCGCATGGGCCAAACAACCCTACGCCTGTATCATTTTCAATTTGCTCACGCTCCATACATCGAGCGGCATCGAAGCGTCGGCGCGTTCGTTCCGTGGATTAACCGATTTGGCGATAGCTCGCGGCGGGAGCTATTACCTGACCTACCATAAATTTGCGAAAGCAGAGCAGGTCATCGCGTGCTATCCGCAGTTCAAAGAATTTCTGAATTTGAAGAAAAAGTACGATTCGAGAGAGCGGTTTCAAAGTGATTGGTATCGCTATTATCGGAAGCTTTTCGCAAGCTGACATGTGATAGTAACTCGTGCTTCCAGCTTGACCGGTCGCGCAGGCTTCCCAGCCTGCGGTTTCCCGAATCAGGCAGGGATGCCTGGTCGACAGGAACAGGCAGGATGCCTGTATTACGTCGCCTGCATATGCCGCCGTTTGCCATCATTGCGTTAGTTCTGATTCTCGTGCGCGCCATTGCCGAGTTGTGGCTGAGCCGCCTGAATCAACGCCACGTGCGTGCGCACGCGGATGAAGTGCCGCCTGCATTTCGCGAGATGGTTGATGAACCGACGTATCGTCGCTCGGTCGATTACACGCTGGCCAAGAGCCGGTTTGGAGAGGTCGTGACGTTGTTTGATGCCGTGCTCCTCATCGGTCTGTTATTCAGCGGTGTGTTGCCGGGGGCGTTTGGAAGCTTCACGGCAGCTTTCGGCACGTCCGTTTTGGCAATGGCCGGTTTTCTTTTCGCTACAGGCGTTGCATTAAGTATCGTCAGTTTGCCCTTCGCGTGGTACGCGCAGTTCAAACTCGAAGACCGATTCGGTTTCAACTCGACTACCGTGAAGACGTGGCTGCTTGATCGTCTGAAGGGCCTTTTGCTCGCGGTGTTGCTCGGGTTTCCATTGCTTGTGCTGGTGTTGAAGCTGATCGAGTGGACTGGCTCAAACTGGTGGATTTGGGCAGCGGCAGTTGTGATCGCGTTCCAATTGCTTTTGCTGCTGATTGCCCCTGCAGTGATCATGCCGCTCTTCAACAAGTTCACGCCGCTGCCGGAGGGTTCCACCTTGCGCGAACGCCTCTTTGCACTGGCGCGGCGCACCGATTTTCCAACCCGCAGCATTGAAGTAATGGACGGCAGCAAACGGTCGCATCACTCCAACGCCTTCTTCACCGGGTTCGGACGCTTTCGCAAGATTGTCCTTTTCGATACACTGGTAGCTCAGCTTGCCGAGCCGGAACTGGAATCCGTGCTTGCGCATGAAATCGGACATTACAAAAAACGTCACGTCGTGAAATTGCTCGGCGTTTCGACCTTCGGCGTATTTATGGGCTTTGCCGCGGTCGCCTGGTTGGCGCGTCAGCAGTGGTTTTATCGCGCATTCGGTTTCGAGTATCACGCGGGTTTTTCCGCAGCGAACGTTGTGCCGGCGATGCTGCTGTTTGCCTTGTTGGCAGGGACGATCAGTTTTTGGTTTTCGCCGCTGGTTCACATCTGGTCGCGCCGTTTCGAGTACGAAGCGGATGCCTTCGCTCGCGCGACCATGGGCGACGCGCAACCGCTCATTCAAGCACTGCGCAAACTGACCGAGAAAAACCTAAGCAACCTGACACCCCATCCGCTCTACAGCGGTTTCTATTACTCACACCCCACCCTGCTTGAACGGGAACGCGCGCTACGAACAAGAACGTAGGGAAAGGTGTTAACGTTTTAAATGCCCGCACATCATATGGTCTTGTCACGTTGAGCGAAGCGAAACATCTCTGACTTATTGCTGACACGGTCTTCGATTAAGGATCAGAGATTCTTCGCTTCACTCAGAATGATAGGATTCTGCTATGTCGAAAGTGATTGTCGTTGGCGCGGGGATTAACGGCATTACTGCCGCGATCGAACTAAAGAAGCGCGGTCACGAAGTGGTGCTGGTCGATCCGGGGCCGCTGCCGCATCCGTTGGCGGCATCCACCGATATCAGTAAGGCCGTGCGCGCCGCATACGGCGCTGATGAGGATTACACCGCCCTTGCCGAACGTTCGATTGAACTCTGGCGCCAATGGAATGACGAATTCGGCACAAAACTGTACCACGAAGTCGGCGTGATGTTCGTTCGCCGCGCGAAAATGGAGCCGGGCGATTTTGAACATGAAAGTTTGAAACTTCTCGAAAAGCGTGGGCTCAAAGTGGCGCGTACGAACACGGCGCAGTTGTGGAACCGTTTTCCGGCGTGGAATCCGGAATTTTATCGAGATGGCGTTCTTGAGATCGAGGCGGGTTATGCGGAGAGCGGTCGCACGGTTGCAATGTTAATTGAGCGCGCGAAATCAGCCGGGGTTGAACTACGCGAACGCGTGACGTTTTCGCGACTGAGCGAACGGGGCAATCGCGTGAACGGCATCGCGCTCGATGATGGGCAGCGAATCGCCGCGGATTTCGTCGTCATGGCGGTTGGCGCGTGGACGCCGTACCTGCTGCCGTTTACCAAAAAGTTTTTCCGCTCGACCGGGCAGCCAGTGTTTCACTTGCAGCCTTCGGAGCCTGAGTTGTTTGCGCCGGAGCGTTTTCCGGTTTTCGGCGCAGACATTACAACAACCGGCTACTATGGATTTCCGATCAATCGCGACGGCGTGGTGAAGATTGCTAACCACGGTTCCGGACGCGAGATGTCGCCCGACTCTCCTCAGCGCGTCGTGACGGCCGATGATGAAAAGAACTTGCGCGAATTTCTGGCCTCGACCTTCCCCTCGCTCGCCGATGCGCTGATCGTCTATACACGTGTGTGCATGTACTGCGACACGCACGATGGGCATTTCTGGATCGCGCGCGATCCGGAGCGCGAAAGATTAGTCGTTGCCGCGGGTGACAGCGGACACGGATTCAAATTTGCCCCCGTGCTCGGTGAGATCATTGCGGACGCAGTGGAAGGAAAAAACAATCCGCTGCTGGATAAATTCCGATGGCGACCGGAAGTGAACGCGGGAACCGGCACAGATGCGGCGCGCTCGAAGGGAAAATTGTAGCCGTCGCCCTGTGGGCGACGCGAGGCAAACAAACGGATAACTGCGCTTCGCGCAGCGAAGCGGCTACAAAAAACTCGACGGCTAGGAAGCCGTCGTTCCTTGCGGTACTGTTTTTTTCGGCTGCCGTTTTAGCAGAGTGATTTGCTTGATGCGCGCGGAATCCGACGGGCTCCACGTGGCAACTTCGGGATCGTCTTTGAACGCGTTGTGGACGAGACGCCGCTCGTAGGAATTCATCGGCTCGAGCTGAAGCGAACGCCCTGTGATGCGCACCCGCTCGGCCAACGCGCGCACCCGCTGCACGATCCGATCTTCGCGCATCGACCGGTAATGTTCGCAATCGACGATGACTTTTTCGGCGTCCTTGTCTCTGGCTTGCAGCAAACGATTGAGCAAAAACTGAATGGCTTCGAGCGTCTCGCCGTCGCGTCCGATGAGTCGTCGGCTTTCCTCGGTGTAAATCTGCAGTGTCGGGTTCCCACCCTCGTTGGTGGTCTCCTCGATGTCCACCACGAAACCGAGGTACCCGAGCATGGTGTCCAGCAGATCTTTCGGCGTCATCATCGCTTTCGTTTTCCGGCGGGAGCAACTTTTTCGAGAGTCGGCATGGGTTGTCGTTTGTTCTGCCAAAATTGCAGGATACTGAAAAGATTTTGGGCCGTGTAATATAATGCCAGAGCCGCCGCAAAATTGTAGCAGAAAAATAGGAAGATCAGCGGCGTAAACATCATGATGCGGCGTTGCGTGGGATCACCCGTCTTCGGTGTCATCGCCATTAGCCATACCTGCGTAGCCGCCATGAGCAGCGGGATGACGTTGATCGGGAAACCGAGCACCGGCAGATGCGCCACGGTATCGGGTTGGGAAAGATCGTGTACCCAGAGAAACTTCGCGTTTCGCAATTCCACTGCTTGCGCGAGCATCTGATAAAGCCCGAAGAAGATTGGGATCTGAATGGCCATCGGCAAACAACCGCCTACCGGATTGATCCCGTATTGCTTGTAAAGCTTCATCACCTCCTGATTCATCCGTGTGGGGTCGTCTTTGTATTTTTCGCGCAGTTCCTGCATTTTCGGCCCGAGCAATGCTGTTTTGCGCATTGTCTGATTCGCTTTGCTTTGGAGCGGCCAGAGCACGAGGCGCACGACAAGCGTCAGCACGAGAATGGCAACACCGTAACTCTTTACGAAACCGTGAATGGTGTTGAGAAAATTGAGCAGAAATTGGCTGACGATTTTAAACACGCCGAAGTTCATAATCTCCGCTTCGTTGTGCTCGAGTTGAGCCAGCCGATGATAGATTTTCGGTCCCGTCCAGATCTGGAAACGCGCGGTGTAAGTTTGCCCTGGCTGCACCTGAAAGCCCGGCATGCGCATGGCGCCTTCGACGCCGACCGTGTTTTGCTCCGTTGAGACTTCAAACGAACGGCCCCAAATACCGGCAGCCTTCGCGTTCAGCGGCGCGATGATCGTCGCGAAAAACTGATCGGTTACGGCTGTCCATTCTGCTCCGGCAAAATTCTCCTGGAAAACCGGTTGCGCCGAATGTGCGCCGATACCGAGAAAACCGGCGCTACCTTGAAATGCACTCACGTTCCTGTCTCTGGCTTTACCAGTGATGCACCAAACCAGTCGTGTGTAGTATGGATAGTCGTTCCGATGCATCGGTGCCGCCGAACCGAGCGCGACGAAGTAGTCAGCGTTTGTGTGCGGCTGCGCACCCGTGTTCTGTACGTCGAGATTCAGCTCAAGAAGAAAATTGTCTTTCTTCTGGGTCGACTGCAGCAACGAAAATCTCTTTCGAATCGTGATTCCGTCAGGCGTGGTGCGCTCGCACCGAATACTGCTATCGGAGTCACGCGCCAGCGTAAATTCCGGAAGCACGGGCTTTGCAGGGTCGTCGACCATCGCACCGATGGGCATGTGCTTGGAAGAATTCAAGATCACGCGCTTAGCGTCTTCGGCGATGTGATTGAACATAATCGCCTCGGCGATGCCGCCACCGCGGTTGGTGAAGCGCAATTCGAAATCTGAATTGCGCAGCGTCTCGATCTTTTCCGCAAAGGTCGGAACCGACTCAGCGCTCTGTGGCGCAGATTCCGGCGCGGCAAGCGGAGACGGCGAAGGCCCGAGGATCGCCGGCGTCGCGGTTGGCGAAGTTTGTCCGGGCGTCGCAATGACGGGAGCCGGTCTGGGAGCCATCTGTTTTGCCAGATACACTTCCCATACGACGAGGCCAACTACGCAAAGAGCGACAACAATCCACGCTGTTCGATCCATAAATTCGGTTTTGCACGATCAGACGCAGCGACGGACCTCATTCTGAGATCCGCCGGCCCAGCGAGGCGGCACCGGGTCGTACCCGCATCCACCCCATGGTTGGCAGCGAGCGAGGCGCTTCAACCCCAGCCAACTTCCATGCCGAATGCCATGCGTCTCCACCGCTTCCAGAAAATATCTCGAACAGGTCGGGGTAAACCGGCAACCGCAATCAGGACCGCAAAGCAAACGAAGCAACGGTGAAAGCGTGCACTGATAGAGGCGAATGATAAAACGAACCAGCCCGAGCATCAGAGCAGAATAGAAGCGCGCCTAGCGAGGCGCAACCATTCATCTTCCAACGCGTCATAGCTCGAGGCCTCGGCTTCGTATCTGGCAATAATTACGAACCAAACGCCTTGTCGCAATTCGTGCTGGTGCCGGCGAACAATTTCTCGCAAACGACGTCGAACGCGATTGCGAACGACCGCGCCGCCGAGGCGCCCTGAAGTAACGAATCCTGCACGCCACGGACCGGAATTCTCCACCGGCATCACATTTAACATTAGGAATTTGCCGCGTTGCGTGATTCCGTCCCGTTTCACACGCTCGTATTCTGAGCGATGCGTCAGGCGGCGCGTTTTTGGGAAGGAGAATGAACCTGCAGGCGCCATCTTGATTGTTAATCCTCTATCGCACGCCGCTCGATCTCAAGATCTCGGGCTTCGAAAGCACTTTGCGAGCGGGAGGCCTCGGACGTCCGACTTCAGTACAAAAAAAGTCTTCCACCGGAACCCGGCGGAAGACTTCTTGAGAAAAAGAATCCCGGCAATTTATTGCCCGGGTGACTCAGCAGGTGCTTCCGCTGTCTCAGCAGGTGTTTCCGCTGTGCCAGCTGGCGAATCCATTGTCGCAGCAGCTGGAACGTCGGCTGCAGGGGGACTCGTCATTTCAGTCGTTGCAGGCGGCGGGGTCGTGGGAGTTGGACTTGTCGCGGGAGTGACAGTTTCAGTTTTTTGCTCGCACGCCACGAGAAGCGCGGCACTGGCCAGAATGCAGATGTATTTCTTCATAGTTGGAGACGCACATTGCTTTAATAGATCAATCGCAGCAAGGGCAGTTTTTTGGACTGCGCATAATGTTGCAACACAAATGGCTCGCCACGAACACTAAAACGGTGCCTCCCATTTCAAGCCATGAGCCTCGGCTACCGCGTTGCAAGTGAGCCGGCCATCGCGCGTGTTGATCCCACCAATTAGCGTCGGCTGCTTTTTGCAGGCGCCCTCAAGACCGAAATCGGCCAGCAGCTCCACGTAACGATAAGTAACGTTCGTAAGCGCTTGCGTCGCGGTGCGCGCGTACGCTGCGGGCATGTTTGCCACGCAATAATGCGTCACGCCTTCCTCAACGTAAACCGGATCGTGATGTGTCGTTGGTCGCGAGGTTTCGGCGCACCCCCCCTGATCAATCGAAATATCTACCATCACACTGCCGGGTTTCATCTTTCGCAACATTGCGCGTGTGATCAGCTTCGGCGCTTTTGCTCCCGGCAAAAGCACGGCGCCGATGAGCAAATCGCAATCGGGCATTAATTCGTCCAAATTTGCTTCGTTCGAATAAAGCGTGTGCAGGTTTTCTATCGCGATATCCAGAAATCGCAGCCGTTCGACATCGACGTCGAGAATTGTGGCATCGGCACCGAGGCCTTTGGCCATCCTTAAGGCGTTCACGCCCGAAGTTCCGCCGCCGAGGATGACCACGCGGCCAGGTAAAACCCCCGGGACGCCGCCGAGCAAAACTCCGCTGCCACCGTTGTACTTGGCGAGAAAATTGGCACCCATTACCACCGACATGCGACCGGCAATTTCGCTCATTGGCTCCAGCAGCGGCAAACGATGGTCCACCTGGATCGTCTCGTACGCCACGCCAGTCACACCTGATTTCAGCAAAGCCTCAGTGAGAGATTTGCTCGCAGCAAGGTGCAGATAGGTGAAAAGAATTTGGCCTCTGCGCAATAACGGGAACTCTGCTTTGAGAGGTTCCTTGACTTTCACAATCATGTCAGCGCGCGCGAAAACTTCTTTTGCCTGCTCCACAATTTCCGCGCCCGCTTTAACGTAGTCCTGGTCGGGGTAGCCGGAACCGAGCCCAGCATTCCTTTCCACCAAAACGGAGTGACCATGCTTGGTAAGTTGGTTCGTCAAAGAAGGCAGCAAGGCAACGCGCTGCTCTTGTTCCTTAATCTCCTTTGGGACACCGATGATCATGGCGCGAAGTGAGAGTGTTTAGTGGGAAATGAGACCTGGAATCAAGCTAAATCACTTCAGACGTCTCACTTCTTAAATTAGTTGAGCGAGGGATCATCGGGAGCGGCGGCGAGCATCTTATACCACGGTCCCAGCGTTCGCATAATGTCGAACCATAGATTTGGCAGGCGATCAAGTTTTAGCACCGACGGATTGGCATTCTGCACAACCCACGCTTTCTGTTTAACCTCGCTTTCGAGTTGCCCGGCACCCCATCCCGCGTAGCCGACAAAAGCACAAACCGTAAGCAAATTTTTAGAGCCGTGTGCAGCGCTTCCCTCCTCGAATGCGATGTTGTGATTGAGTTTCAGGCCTGCGCCCTTCTGCCATTCAAACGCCGCAAACATCAGTTGGTTTTTGCCGACGGGGCCGCCCAAAAACACCGGTACATCGGCGAGTCCCGCCGGCGGCGTACCCGAGACGAGTTCAGCCACTGGCCGGTCAAGCGGGCGATTGATTATCACGCCCAAGGCGCCCTCATCAGGCTGGTGCTCGGAAACAAAAAGCACCGTGCGCCGAAAGTTCGGATCGACCATATTCGGATGAGCGACCAGCAACGAACCGGCAAAATTGCGCGACGACCGTTCATCCCCCAACTCACGCATGCAAAACTAGAAACCGCGACGCGCGCTTGCGCAACCTCTTGATCCCGCTGGAATTCGACGTCCTGTTCAGCCTGTGGTGCCTTCATTTACCGTGGAACTCGCAACCGCAGCAGTGCGCGAAAATTTTTTGGAAAATTTGTTGCGAGCATGCGAAACCTCGTTTACAGGCTTGAAAGTTTTCTACGATTGTTCTGGGGGGAACAGCCGCCCTTCACGCCTATCGGGCGTGGGGGGCGGTAATTTTTTGGGGACAAACCTTCGCATTGCCGATGGAGACGGCCCGCCCTCGGGCCGCAGACGACGCGAGGGCGCGTCGGCTCCAAGAATGCGCACATGATTGTGCTTCTTTGTTCTTGCTCGTGATCTTCTCTTGCTCGATTGCGTCTGAACAGAAAGGCTTAACGCCGACGTCCAATGTCGAAATCAGCAAACCCCTATCGTGTTGCATGGCCAATCGCCTTGACGCTTGTGGCACTCACCATTGCAATGACGATCTTGATCATCTTCTTGCGCTTAGAGAGTTGGCCGGCGCGCACAGCGCGGCAAAGCACGTCTGAGCTGGAGAGGCTTGGCAAAAACCTGCGCACTGCGTTCGTCGACATTGCACATTTGCAGCCACGGATCACGATCAATGACCGCGTGTACATGGAACAGACGACGCCGGTAAGCGAGCTGGTCGTCCTGTCCCGTCGCATAGAAGTCGAACACGAATTGCTCCATACGTGGGCGGGCAGTTCCAAGCGCGTGAAGCTGCATGCCACATTCATTGCCAAAGCTGGGTTCGATCTGCGCAAAGGCCTCTCGATCGATATTCGCCCGGGTGAAATCATGGTGCAGCTGCCGCACGCGCAGATTTTGGGCGTTGAGCAGCAACAAATGGACGTGCTCGCATTCGAAAACGGGTTGTGGAACCGCATTTCCGGGCAGGATGTTCAAAGCGAATTGTCAGTGCTGCCTGAGTTGGCTTGGAAGAAAGCAGCAGAAAGCGAGCTGCCGGCTGAAGCCGAGAAAACTTTGCAGCAGCAACTCGAACAACGAATTCACACGGCGCAGCCGCTGCGTTTGGTCTTCAAAGACGAAAAGAAAGGTGAATAGTGGTCAGTGAACTGTGATCAGTATCCAAGTGACACACGCAGGTGCAATTACCGATTATCGCTGCTCCTTTCACTGATCACCTCTTTGTCTCACAGCGATGCCGTTTAAGAATCGAATCGTTCTCGTTATTCTGGTGGTTGTCATGGTGGCGCTCGCCGCTGTCCTGGTTGCGCCAATTGCGGTTTCCAACGGTGTTCGCCTCTGGGTCTGGTGGTTCGCTCGCCAAGAGGGTTTCGTCGCCACGATCGACGGGGTCGACGCGCCCTTTCTGCGTCCCATTGTCATTCGTCAGATTCACCTGAAAACCATCCGTAACGACGCAGTCCGCGTTGATGTCACTGTCCTTGACGCGCAAGTTGTTTTGAATCTCAAGCACGTCTTTCTGCACCTGAGCGGCCGCGACATCCGAAATATTTCCGTTCGAGAATTCCACGCCGAGCTGCACCGCGCGAATCCAAATGTGCAAGCACTAAGCGAACGCGGCTGGGCGACGCTCCATCGATTGCTCCCGGAAACCTTAAGCATCGCCAAGCTGGAAACGCGGGTGGAAAACGGGCCGAGTTTGATTTTGCTGAGGAACGCTTCGCTATCTGCAAGCGAGACGGAACCCGGCCGGTTCACCGCTGCCGAGCTCATGATCACCTCACCATGGGTGCGCCAAACTTTTTCGCAGTTGCGCGGCGCAACTCACTGGGAAGGCAATCGCTTGACGCTCGCCGGACTGACTTTGACTCACGGCCTGGATTTGCAGGCCGCGACAGTCGACCTAGCGCGGCTGGGGAACCGGCGAATGGGATTGCAGTTCGACGTCGATGCCTTCGGCGGCAAACTCCGGGCGAATATTTCGCATGAATGGCACTCGCCACATTCCAACTGGAAGATTGCGGGTGGCGCCGCCGACCTTTCGCTGGCGCAGATTTCAGACGCGCTTGGTTTCGCCGACCGCGTCAATGGTCTCGTCCATGCTAGCAACTTCACGTTTCGCGGCAACCTGATCGAGCCGGACCGCGCAACCGCCTCGCTGTGGGGTGAATTAACCGGGCTCACCTGGCGCGATCGCACAGCAGAAGCGCTCATGCTCGGTGCCGCACTTTACAGCCGGAAGATTGAGCTCCAGCAGGTTTACATCAGGCAAAAAAGCAACCAGTTCACCTTAAGCGGTGAAGCTGCATTACCCGCAAGTTCGTCCGAGTGGCTCAGGCCGGATTTTCGCGGAAACGTTTCCGCATCGATTAATCAGCTCGGCGAATTCCTTGCTCTTTTCGGTGCAAATCCGGCTGATTTTGCAGGGAAAATCAGCATCCAAGGGTCGATGGATACCCACGCCCGCAACTTCGGCGGCAGCCTTGCGATCGAGGGCGCCTCGCTCACGTTTTTCAAATATGACGTCGACAGCTTCAGAGCAGACGTGACTTTGAAACCGAGCGAGCTGGAGATCGAACGCTTCGATTTGGCTCGGAAGAAGGATTCTCTCTCCGGTGAAGGCAAGATCGATCTTTCACCGGAGCATAAGTATTCAGGGACACTCGACGCCTGGACGAACGATCTGCGCGATTACGTTTCGACCCTGCGCGGGTCACCACGACAAAAAGGCGGCGCGATTCCGGTAGAATTTCAAGCAACCGTCGATTCGAGTCAGTGGGATACGCGCGGCGTGATTCACTTGCCCAAATCGAGTCCACTCAGTTTCACCGCGAGTTTTCCACTCCCCATCGGGATCACTTGGAGCGCTTTTCAAATGTCTCCTCTCAAGGTTTCGCTGGATTTCCCGGCAGTCTTCCTGGCAGCCGTACCTCAGTTTCTCCATTCAAACATTCTGGAAGACGGCATTTTGAGTGGAAAAATTTCTCTCTCCGAAACGTTGGAGCGTCCCCGTATCGTTGGTGAAGTGCAACTCGTAAACGGAAAGCTGGCCAGCAGCGACTCTTTCTTAAACGTCATTGGAGCCAGTACCCTGGCCATTTTTGATGGCAATCACGCCTCTCTCGAGTTTCTGAATCTCGCAACTAAGGAAGTAGACCTTGCGCTTAGTGGAGAAATCGATTTCGAAAATACGAAACACGTCGTGATCAGAATCGCCACAGCGACACCCATTTTCGATCTAATGTCGCGTCCTGTCGACTGCGTGAACAAAATTGAAATTGCGCCGGCGGTCCTGCCTCTTGCTCCAGCCGCCACGGAGCTGGAGTTTCGCGGACCTCTTCTTGAATCCGGCTGGAGCGTCAGTTTGAAAGAAGAGATCGCCAGCCAATTTTCCATTGTTCCGACGCCCGACCGTACCGAACGCACATTTCCCCTTTGCATTGGAACAGGCCCGGAGGAAAAAATATTGTTACTCGGCGCCGTGCCGCGTCCTGAAGTTACGCCCCAAACACGTCCAAAAGAACGAGAGAAACAGCGATAGCCCAGCTACGGGTGTTGCCCGATCACAAGCCAGCGGGAAAGCTTCTCCGCCAAATCCGGGGTAAGATCTACCCTAAACTCAGTGCCCGCATCGAGCCGCAACGAATTGCCGTCACCTCGATCAAACAACAGTTGGACTGGATGCTGCCCGGGTGAGCTGACGAGAATTTTGCGGATCTGGCGCAACTCGTCCCCGGTCGTCGCCGAGGAAAATCGCAGACGAATCGCGGACTGTGATTTATCTTCCGATCTTTCGGTTGCGCCATTAGACCTCGCCGCTAGCAGCGGCTTGATTTCTACAGCCGTAGCACGAAGCATTTCGTCGCGTCTGTCCAATGTTGCTTTCAATTCGACAACGCGCCCAGGCACGAGAATATCCGAAACCTTTAGATAAACTTCGTTCCACACGACCACCTCGAGCACGTCCATCAGGTCTTCGAGCCATACAACCGCGAACGGCTTGCCCTCCTTCTTGGTGAATTTTTTTTCCACCTCCACGATCGCTCCAGCAATCTTAAATTGCGCGCGATCGTCAAGCTCGCCTAACGAGGCAATTGATCGATAATTTTTTGCCGCAAAAAGATCGGCGTACGCATCCAGCGGGTGACCGCTCACGTAGAATCCGAGAAGCTCCTTCTCGAACGAAAGTTTTTCGTGCTCGTTCCACGGTTTGATCGATTGCCGCCTCGTTGCTGTGGCAGCGTGCGTTTGCTCATCGAAGAGCGAAACCTGCCCGGCCACCCGATCACGCTGGAGAGCCGCCGAGGATGCAAGCGCATCTTCGATGCACGCCAAGAGCTCCGCGCGATCGCGCCTGGTAAAATCAAACGCGCCCGCCTTGATGAGGCTTTCTAACATTTTGCGATTGGCTACGCGCGAATCGAGCCGGCTGCAGAAATCCTCCGACGAAGAAAACTCCCCGCGTTCGTCGCGCTCCCTAATGGCCATGGCCATCGCTGTTTCGCCGACGTTTTTGATCGCAGCCAAGCCGTAACGAATTGCATTCAATGTTGGAGCGGCGTCAGTGGTGCGACTCTCGGGACGCTGAGGCCCCTCCGACGTTTCCGGGGTGAATTTCAAACCGCTCTTGTTGATGTCGGGCGGCAGAATTGAAATTCCCATCCGCTTGCATTCACCTACGAAGACCGAAATTTTTTCCGTGTTATTGATTTCGTTACTCAGCAAACCGGCCATGAATTCCACCGGATAATACGCCTTGAGGAAGGCAGTTTGGTAACTGATCACGCCATATGCCGCGCTGTGACTTTTGTTGAATCCGTACCCGGCAAATTTTTCGAGCAAATCGAAAATAGCGTTCGCTTTTTTCTCAGGGATTTTGTTCGCGCGCGCACAGCCCTCGATGAAGTTTCTGCGCTCTTTCGCCATCTTCTCCTTGTCTTTCTTGCCCATGGCGCGTCGGAGAAGGTCGGCTTGCGCAAGAGAGTAGCCGGCAAGTTTGCTCGCAGCAGCCATCACCTGTTCCTGGTAAATCATCACGCCGTAGGTGTCGGCGCAGATGTCCTCAAGCAGCGGATGCAAATATTTTATCGGCGTGATCCCCTTTTTCGCTTTCACGTATTCCGGGATCAGCTCCATCGGGCCGGGACGGTACAGCGCGATCAATGCGATGATGTCATCGAGCTTTTTGACGTCGAACTGCTTCGAGAGACTGGTCATGCCGCCGGATTCCATCTGGAACAGGCCGATGGTTTCGCCGCGGTTGTAGAGCGCGAAGGCCGCCGCATCATTCAGCGGAATATCTTTTAGCGAAAAATTTGCGTCGCGTTTGCGAATCAGCGTCAGCGTATCCTCGATGACAGTCAGCGTTTTCAACCCGAGGAAATCCATCTTGAGCAGACCCAAATCATTGAGCGGTCCCATGGCGTATTGGCTGATCACGTCGTTGCCTTTTACGTCGTGGCAAAGCGGGATGTAATCGGACAAATCCCGATCTGCGATGACCACACCTGCCGCGTGCACGCCAGCGTTGCGTGACAAACCTTCAAGAAGTTTCGCGTGCTCAAACAGCTGCTGTGTCGGCGGCTCGGTGGCGATCGCGCGTTTCAGTTCCGCGTTCTTTCCCGCTGCTGTTTCGAGCGTAATGTTCAGCTCGTTGGGAATCATCTTTGCGATGCGATCTGCATCGCGATAACTCCACCCCAGCACGCGGGCGACGTCGCGCACAACGCTTTTTGCCTTGAGCTTGCCGAATGTAATGATCTGTGCGACGCGGCGCTCGCCGTATTTTTGTCGAACGTATTCGAGGACCTCGCCGCGGCGCGCTTCGCAGAAATCCACGTCGATATCCGGAGGCGAAACGCGATCAGGATTCAAAAACCGCTCGAAAATCAGGCCGAACTGAAGCGGATCGATGTCTGTGATCCCAAGAACGAACGCAACGATTGAGCCTGCAGCTGAGCCGCGTCCAGGACCAACCGGGATCCCTTTTTCCTTCGCGAAATGAATGAAATCCCAAACGATGAGAAGATAACTAACGAACCCTGTTTTTTCCAGAACGCCGAGCTCGTAATCGAGGCGCCGCGTTAGTTCCGAATCGGACGTTGCCCGTTCGCCGTAGCGCGCGCGCAAACCTTGGTGGCAAAGCTCGCGCAAATATCCTTCGCGCGTTTTGCCAGCTGGCGCGGGATATTCCGGGTATTTCGAAATCCCAAACTCAAGGTCGAGATGGCAACGCTCGCCAACATGCAGTGTGTTCGTGATCGCCTCCGGGAAATCGCGGAACACCTGCCGCATCTCGGCCGGCGATTTGAAATACAGTTCCGGCAGATAACGCATCCGGCTTTCGTCCTGCACCATTTTGCCGGTGCCGATGCAAAGCATCACATCGTGCGCTTCGTGATCGCTTCGGCGGAGAAAATGCACATCGTTCGCAGCGACCAGGCCAACACTCAGGTCGCGCGCAATCTGCACCAGCGCGGTATTGCACATTTTTTGCTCTTCCATTCCGTGGTCGTGCAATTCTACGAAGAAATTCTCCGCGCCGAGGATATCTCGATATTCGGCGGCGCTCTGTTTTGCTTTCTCGATGTTGTTTGCCTGAATCGCGCTGTTGATTTCGCCTGCAAGGCAGCCGCTCAATCCGATCAAACCCTCCGAACGCGCCGCCAACATCTCCTTGTCGATTCGAGGCGCGTAATGAAAACCATCCAAATGCGCTGCCGTCACCAACTTGACGAGATTGCGGTAGCCAGTTTCGTTTTCGGCCAACAACGTGAAGTGATACGCCGATTCCCGCCGCGACGGCGGCCGGTCCTTGTGCGATCCGGGCGCCACGTAAACCTCACAGCCGATGATTGGTTTCACCCCGGCACGCTGCGCTTCCTGGTAGAATTCAATCGCGCCAAATAAATTGCCATGGTCGGTCATCGCCACGGCAGGCATCTTGAATTCCGCGGCTTTTTTCATCACGTCCTTCATTCGGATACTTCCATCCAGCAGCGAATATTCGGTGTGCAGATGAAGGTGAACGAAAGAGTCGCGGGACATCAGGTTTGAGTATTAAGCGTCAAAAAAAATTGGCAAATTTGCCACGCATCTGACCTGTCAATCCGAGCGAAATCGGGAGGAATCCCTCGGAAAAAGGAGGTGCCGATTGCGGGATCTTTCGGCTCGGCTTGGCTCCGCTTCACATTGCGATACGATTTCAAAAAATTCGTGATTGCATTCGAGTCGGGCAATTGCTATGAGAGCGCGTGCTGCGGTTGGCTTTCGATTGCAAAGCGCCGCGCGATCCCAAGGTTACTGCGACATGAAAAAATTGGAGGCCATCATTAAACCGTTCAAGCTCGAAGAGGTCAAAGAAGCGCTCGCAGAGCTCGGCATCGAAGGGATGACCGTCACCGAGGTCAAAGGTTTTGGCCGGCAAAAAGGGCACACCGAAATTTACCGGGGAAGCGAATACACGGTGGATTTTCTGCCGAAGGTGAAAGTGGAAGTGGTGATGGCGGACGACTTGATTGAAAAGGCTGTCAATGTCGTGGTGGCCGCGGCGAAGACCGGCAAGATCGGCGACGGGAAGGTGTTCGTGCTCCCGGTCGAACATGCGGTGCGCATCCGCACTGAAGAGATCGGCGAAAAAGCGGTTTGATTTGAATGACGAAGCTCAAATGACGAATGCCGAAACAATGACAAAAGTCGAATGACGAAATCCTAGGCCGCGGCCGGATTCCTCATTCAGTCATTCTTTCGGCATCGTCATTCGGATTTCGTCATTTTGCTTTCCATCAACTCTCAGCTATGAACTGAAAACTTCTGAATATGGCCAAAGACAAAACTCCATCCGACGTCAGCAAGATGATCAAAGACCACGACGTAAAGCTCGTGGATTTCAAATTCACCGATCTGCCAGGCGCATGGCAGCATTTCACCACCACTCTCACCGAGTATAACGAGGATATTTTTACGGACGGACTTGGGTTCGACGGCTCGAGCATCCGCGGCTGGAAAGTGATAAACGCCTCCGACATGCTCGTCATTCCAGATCCGGCCACGGCGTGGATCGATGTCTTTAACGCCGAACCCACCCTGAGCCTCATTTGCACCATAGTCGATCCGATCACGCGCGAACCGTACGATCGAGATCCCCGCGGTGTTGCCGAAAAGGCAGAGGCGTACCTCAAATCGACCGGAATCGCAGACACGGCGTTCATTGGGCCCGAGGCAGAATTTTTCATTTTTGACGATGTGCGATTTGCCAATAGCGGCAACGCAGCATCATACGTCGTCGACAGCGTCGAAGGACATTGGAACAGCGGACGGGAGGAATTTCCAAACCTCGGTTACAAGATTCGACCGAAGGAAGGGTACTTTCCTGTCTCGCCGATGGATACGTTGCAGGACATTCGCAACGAAATGTGTTTGGAGCTCGAGAAAGCAGGCGTGCCGATTGAGCGCCAACATCATGAAGTCGCAACTGCGGGCCAGGCAGAGATCGACATTCGTTACGCGCCGCTCAAACGCATGGGCGATAACATGCAGTATTACAAATACATCCTGCGAAATGTCGCCAAGCGGCACAACAGAACGGTAACCTTCATGCCGAAGCCAATCTTCGGAGACAACGGCAGCGGCATGCACACTCACATTTCGCTTTGGAAAGAGGACAAACCACTTTTCGCCGGGAACGGATATGCCGGGCTCAGTGATATCGCCCTGTTTTTTATTGGCGGAATCTTAAAACACGCGCCGGCGCTCACGTGCCTGACGAATCCAACTACCAACAGCTACAAACGGTTGGTCCCCGGATTCGAAGCTCCGGTCAATCTCGCCTACTCCGCCCGCAATCGCTCCGCCGCAATTCGAATTCCGACCTACTCACCGAGCCCGAAAGCAAAGCGCATCGAGTTCCGCACGCCGGATGCCGCTGCAAATCCATATCTCGCCTTCTCAGCGATGCTTCTGGCGGGGCTCGACGGAATCCAAAACCGAATGGACCCCGGTGATCCGCTGGACAAAAACCTTTACGAGTTACCGCCCGAAGAACTCGCTCAGGTCGCCAGCGTTCCCGACTCACTCCGCGGGGCGATCGAAGCGCTCCAGGCCGATCATTCCTTCCTGCTGCGCGGCGACGTCTTCAACGAAAACTTCATCGCCAACTGGATCGATATGAAACAAAAGGAATACGATGCTTTGCGTCTTCGCCCGCACCCTTACGAGTTCGCGATGTATTACGATGTGTGATGGCAGGGCGCGACCGCCGGGCGCGCCAATAGTGTGTTTTTCTTGCAACCGAACAACCGGATAACCGAACAACCGAAAATCTTCTTTGCTTATGAGAACAGTACAAATTGCATTTTACCTTCTTGCAGTCAGTTTGCTCGCTGCGTATCAACGTGCCGACGCTGCTGACACAGCTGATCCCGATCGGCCAATGATTTCTCCTGTCGAGGCAATCTCGCGACTCAAAGAAGGCAATAGTCGTTTCATTTCGGGGAACATGCAGCACCCGCATGAGTCAAGTGATGAGCGAGCGTACATCGCTAAGAACAGCTATGAAAATCCGGGCACGATCTCCCTGGGCTTGAATGCCGAGGAGGCCGCCAAACGACGTGCAGAACTGACGAAGAGTCAGCACCCGTTTGCGATCATCCTTAGTTGTTCCGATTCGCGTGTTCCACCCGAAATCGTCTTTGATGAAGGCCTCGGAGATCTGTTCATCATTCGAGTAGCGGGCAATGTCCTCAACGATGAAGGGTTGGGAACCATCGAGTACGGGGTCGATATTTTGGGCGCTCGCCTGATTGTCGTGCTCGGCCATCAGAGTTGCGGTGCCGTCGACGCCGCAATGAAAACCGTCGCTGCTAAAGGCAAAGCACCAGGGCATATTCAGTCACTGGTCACGGCCATCAAGCCCGTAGTAGAGTCGACGCCCAAAGGTGATCTGGACACGACGATCAAGGCCAATGTGAAACACGTTGTGGACGCTCTGCGCTCGTCGACTCCAATTCTAAAGGGTAGAGTTGATTCCGGTGACGTACAGGTCATCGGTGGCTACTACAGTCTCGATACGGGCGAGGTCACTTTTCTGGATAAGAAATAAGAGTCTGCGTCGCAGACTTTCGTTTCGGAATTCCGCGATTACGCTTTTGTTTCGCTAGCAAGACTCGTACTCTGTCGCCACGCTTGATCGGAAACGGAGACGGAGGAGACCATGTCCAAGCAGGATCAGACGGATGCGAACACCAAGCTCACTCCTGCGCAGGAAGCTTTGCGCAAATTGTGGGAGGACCATGTGCGGTACGAGTTCTCAACGCGTAGCACCGACGATACGCTCGCAACGATGGTCGACGACGCTTACGTCAATCACATACCTGTACTCACCGGCGGTTCAGGTCGTGACGAATTACGCGAGTTCTACTCGAAACGTTTCATTCCGCAGATGCCGCCGGACACAGAGATGACACCGGTCTCGCGAACAATCGGTGAGGATCAAATAGTGGACGAAATGGTATTCAAGTTCACTCACACGATTCCGATGGATTGGATGTTGCCCGGAATTTCTCCGACGGGAAAACGCGTGGAGATTCCACTAGTCGCAATCGTTCGAATCAGAGACGGCAAACTGGCTCACGAGCATATCTATTGGGACCAGGCAAGCGTGCTTGTGCAGATCGGATTGCTCGATCCCGCCAGGCTGCCAGTTGTGGGAATCGAAAGCGCAAGAAAAGTTCTCGATCCAAGTTTGCCCGCAAACGAACTAATGCGCCGCGCTGTTCTAACCCCGCAATCCGCGACGAAAAACATATGAGCATCGTCGGAAAAGTGGACAGCCTCTGGCGCTATCCTGTCAAAAGCATGCGAGGCGAGGAATTGGAGGAAACGTTTGCAGGTTACCCCGGAGTTTACGGCGACCGCGTGTTCGCGTTCAAAAGTTCGGCAAGTCCGGCGGGATTTCCGTATTTCACGGCGCGCGAACAGCGAAGACTTCTGCAATATCGACCTCGGTTTCGTTATCCTGATAAAGCTGCGCACCCCGTGAATTTGACCGAAGCGAACAGCATGGGCGCGGGTCCTCTCTCTGCCGACATTTCAGAGCTAATGGTCGATATTGAAACTCCGGAGGGAAAAACGTTGGCGATCGATGATCCGGTTCTGATCGAAATGCTGTGCAGCGAGATCGACAAGAAGCATGAACTCACATTGATGCGATCGCACCGGGCCATGACCGATTGCCGTCCCATGTCGATCTTCAGCTTGCAGTCGGCGCGGCAACTCTCTGACGAAACGGAAACTCCGATCGACAAGCGGCGTTTTAGAGCAAACGTCTATTTGGATTTGGCCTCTGATAACGGCTTCGGTGAAAACGAACTTGTCGGTCGGTCATTAAAGATTGGGCCGAAAGTAATCGTCAGAGTTTTGGAACGTGATCCGCGCTGCGCAATGATCACGCTCGATCCCGACACGTCAGAGAGAACACCAGCGGTACTAAAAAAAGTGGCTCAAGCGCATGAGGGCACCGCCGGAGTGTATGGTGCAGTCATTGTCGAAGGCATGCTGCACAAAGGCGATTCAGTCGAACTATTGGAACCCACCTAACGAATTCTGTAGCCACGCCCTTGCAGGGTGTCGGAGTGGAATCCGCAAAGATTGTAGCCGCCTCGCTGTGCGAGGCGCGCGCGTCGCTCGCAGAGCGACGGCTACAGGACTGCTAAATCGCGTTTTGCGCTCTGCGTTTCTTTGCGCGAAAGACTCGCGGATGCGAAACGATCAAACCATTGAATCCTATGTGCCTGCGCGGTTAGATGCCTTGCCGTGGAGCTCGTGGCATTGGCTCATCGTAGTTTCGCTCGGCGCCACATGGATCCTGGATGGCCTGGAAGTCACACTAGCCGGAGCGTTGGGTGGAGTTTTGACACGTCATGAGACGCTCGGATTGAGCGACGCGCAAGTCGGTGCAAGCGCGACGTGCTATTTGGCCGGCGCAGTGGTCGGTGCGCTCCTTTTCGGCTACGGGACCGATCGGTTTGGCCGCAAGAAATTGTTTTTCATCACGGTTGCGGTTTATCTGATCGGAACGGCGTTGTCGGGGTTTTCCTGGAATTTTTGGAGCTACGCATTATTCCGCGCGATGACCGGAGCGGGCATTGGCGGCGAATACGCGGCGATTAATTCGGCGATTGACGAATTGATTCCAGCGCGTGTCCGTGGCCGCGTTGATTTGATCATCAATGGCTCATACTGGGTCGGTGCTGCGATGGGCGCCGCTGCCACGCTCGTGCTGCTAGATCCGCGCCACATTCCGATCTGGCTCGGTTGGCGATGCGCATTCGGAATCGGCGCCGCTCTGGGATTAATCGTGATTTTCTTTCGCCGCTGGATTCCGGAGAGTCCACGCTGGTTGATGATTCACGGGCGGAATCACGAAGCGGAAGAGATCGTTGCGGACGTGGAACGAAAAATTTATGGCGCCCGCGATTCGGCGGCTGGAAAACGCCGCTACAGTGAGCTGTTCCCCACGCGCATTCGCACTCGCACACACACGGCCTGGCGCGAGATCTGGAATGCGATTGCGCACGAACATCGGCGACGTTCGTTTCTTGGTTTCGTGCTCATGTCAACACAGGCATTTTTCTATAACGCAATCTTTTTCACGTATGCCCTTGTGTTGATGCGGTTCTATGGCGTGCCGGGAAAAGACGTCGGCGGTTATCTTTTACCGTTCGCGCTTGGAAATGTGCTCGGGCCGCTGCTGCTTGGGCATCTGTTCGATACGATCGGGCGCAAACAAATGATTACCCTAACGTATGCGCTCGCAGGAGTATTGCTCGCGGTGACTGGCTGGCTTTTTCACGCCGGATTGCTGACCGCGCAAACGCAAACGCTCGCGTGGACAATTATCTTTTTCGTCGCGTCGGCAGCCGCCAGTTCTGCCTACCTGACCGTGAGCGAAATTTTTCCCTTGGAAATTCGCGGAATGGCGATTGCAATTTTCTTTGGAGTCGGAACCCTGGTCGGCGGCGTCGGCGCGCCGCTGCTGTTCGGTTGGATCATCGGCACGGGATCCAGCACAGCATTATTCATTGGATATTTGATCGCTGCGGCGGCGATGATTTTTGCAGCCACGACGGAAGCATGGATTGGCGTGTCCGCCGAGCGACGCTCGCTCGAGCACATCGCCCTACCGTTGTCGAGCAAAGGGCTGTAATCTGTAGCCGCGTCTCTATGAGACGCGTTGGGGTTTGTGGTGCAAACACATCAGCGTTGCGCTTCGCACAGCGAACCGGCTACAGTAACGCTCGGTGCTCATATTGAACGGTAAGTTCGCGAGTATGAATTGGTCCCGCAGGCGTCAGCTTGCTGGAATAAAGATGGAACGCGTCGACGCGGATCATTCCAGCGTCGAACTCGGCGTTCGATTGTAAGAATTTCCGGAGCGCTTGAGCGGAGACACCGCGGCAATGCGCGATCGTGATATGCGGATGCCACGGTCGCGGCTCCGGTTCGATGCCCACGGCCAGCGCGGCTTCCTGCACGCGCTTGTGAATTTGGAACAGATGCGGATGTGCTTTGCCGACGCCGACCCAGATAATTTTCGGCGCGCCTTTTGAGGAGAACACACCGACACCATTCACAGGTAGAAAAAACGCGCCGAACCCGATAGCGCTGAGTTTTTCCCGAAGTTTGAGTTCAATATCTTCCCGCACGTCCCCGAAAAAACCGAGCGTGAGGTGGATCTGATCGGATTCCGTCCAACGCACGCCGCGAATGCCAGGATTAATATCTGCAAGCAATTGGCGCGTTGAGTCCGGCAGATCGATTGCGACGAAGAGCCGTTTGGTCATGGCTTCGCGAGATTATTTATTGAATCGTGAATTATTGAATCGGAAAAAACGCAAATCCGATGTAACGATTTAACGATTCACGGACGACGTCGCGTCTTCATTGTTCTCCTTCGTCGCGCGGTCGGCCAGGCGTGTCATCCATTCCGGAGTTAGTCGTGGGAGCTCCGAACCAGCGCGCGACTGCGCGCCGCTTTCGTCGGCTACATCGGGGAGAAAGCGATTCACGATTTTCAAGGCGTATCCGGTGAGATTTGGAAACAGCGCGTTCCCGGCGATCGCGCCGCGGGCACCAAACGTGAGTGTAAGTGATGGCTGACCGCGCCTGAATGCTGCAACGATTTTCCGCGCTGCGCGATCGGCATCCATTGAGATCAATGGCGCGCCCGCGCCGGCGGAGAACCAGGCAAATTCAGCGTCGTGGTTGCCTTTGAACTTGGCATTCACGCGTGAGCCGGTGCGCATGAGTCCCGGCGCCACAGTTGTAACCTGAATATTGTCCCGTGCCAGCTCAGACCGAATCGCATCAGAGAAACCGGTCAGCGCAAACTTGCTTGCGCTGTACGGCGCGAAATGCGGCATGGCAACTTTGCCGCCAATGGAGGAAATGTTGACGATACGTCCCCCACCGGAGAGACGCATCTCAGGCACGATCTGCGAAACCAACTCGTACGGCGCCCAAAAATGCAGTCTCATCGCGCGGTCGTAATCTTCGCGGGTCATGTGGTTGAGCGGACCGACTTCGATGATGCCGGCGTTGTTGATCAGAATGTCAATCCTGTCGAAATGATCGATGACTTTCCGGACAGCAGCGTGAATCTGATCGCGATCGAGCAGATCGCATTCGACCGTGAGAACTTTTCCGCCGCGAGCAGTGAGATCGGATTTTGCGCGCGCGAGTTCTTCTGAATCACGGGCGAGGAGAGCAACCTTTCCGCCTTGGTCGCAAATGTGTCGCGCCAGCACGATCCCGAGTCCGCGCGATCCGCCAGTGATCAGAGCAACTTTATCGCGCAACATGTACTGCGCCGTGCGAATGACGCGAGCAGTTATCCAACCGCCGAGTAAAAGAGCGCCTGCTCCGAGCCAAACCCGAGTGTTCATTTGCACGGCCCTATAATCAGATACGAAACGTTCAGAGCAAGCGGCCGTGAACAACGTGCCCCGGCGCGTCGCTTGACGGGACAATCACGCGTGTTTGCGATTGAAACGCGCGACTTCACGCGCCGTTTCGCGATCCACGGCGCGCTTCTTCAAATCGGCACGTTTGTCATGCGCAAGCTTGCCCGTGCCTACGCCGACTTCGGCTTTCACCTTGCCGTTTTTCCAATACAACTTTAGCACCACCAGCGTGCGGCCTTTCACTTGTGCTTCGCCGTAGAGCCTGTCGATCTCCTCGCGGTGGAACAACAATTTGCGAGTTCGTTTTGCGGTTGGAATTTCGTGGCTGGCACGCTCGTAGGGTTGAATGTCGGCATTGTAAAGGAACGCTTCGCCGTTCTCGATTCGCGCGAACGCGTCGCCGATGTTGGCCTTGCCCGCGCGGATCGATTTGACCTCGCTGCCCTTCAATTCGATGCCAGCTTCGTAGCGGTCAACGATGTGATAATCCCGCAACGCTTTGCGATTGATGATGGACTCGGCTGCCATATTGCCAACGGTCCCGGATTCTCGCCACCGGTCTCCGTTCGTTGTAGCATCCGCTGTCCTGAGCGGAAAATCCAGTGTACGAGCATCGAGACCTCCAGCAAAATTGTAGGGCGTCTGTGTCAGACGCCAGAACCTAATTCGAAGCAGTGTCCGGAACTCTTACGCGCCGTCAGCTTCGAGCGACTCGTAAGTCAGTTTGCCGGCGATGATTTCCTTTAGCGCAATGTCCGTTAACGACATTCGCGGTGTCGTCTCTACCAACGGCCGATGTCCTAAGCCAAGCTGACGCACACGCTTGGAGACAACATTAATCAGAAGTTGCTGATTTGGGATAACCTGTGCTGCTTCCTGAAGAAGTTGAGTCGTCATATGGCGCAAGAAACGAACGGGGCGAACCGCCTCGGTCGGGAATTGAAGGATAGTTGCCACGCCGCTTGTAAGCGCGGAGGGATTAAGCTGCGGTGCGAGCATGGTAAAATGAGTGTTGACTTTCCAAATGAAGCGGCTCGTTGTCAACGCTTTTCGTCCGAGAGAGCACAAAGTAGTTTCGAGCCAGGCGACGAAAACGGACTTGCCGCCACCCGACCGCCTTGCTATCTGGTGCAAAATGCGCGAAGTAAGGACCGCGTCCGCGGGACAAATTCGATAAAACGGGCTGTGGCTCAGCTTGGTAGAGCGCCTGGTTCGGGACCAGGAGGCCGTGGGTTCAAATCCCACCAGCCCGATTTCAACCAATTCCGGTTGTAGAGCGGTCGCCACGGCGAAAGGCCGTGGGTTCAAATCCCCACCAACTCCGATTTTAACGAACTGCGATTGTGAGCGGTCGCCGCGGCGAGCGGGCTCAAATCGCATCAACCCCGATTCGATGCGGCAAGTGTGGCGGTGCTAAACACCGGAATCCCCAAAAAACAGGCGTTTGGCACAAACGCCTCTACACTGTAATTGTCGAAATCCGGCTTTTCCCATGCATTCCTCTGTCACGATCGTAGGCGTACTTATTGGCGTGGTGATTTTGTTCTTTGGACGAAAGCTGTTTTGGCTGTGTCTTGCCGCAGTCGGATTCGCTGTCGGCGTGGAGATTGCGCCGCTATTGGTTAACGAAGGCTCGTCGCTGCTGGCGCTAATCATCGCTCTCGTCTTCGGCGTACTCGGAGTTTTGCTTGCCTTTTTTATTCAGAAAGTTGCGATAGCAGTACTCGGTTTCTTAGCAGGCGGAAAGCTCGCCACGGCGATCGCAGCTGCGTTTTTTGTGCAGTATGCGCAATACTCGACTATCATCTTCGTCATCGGCGGCATTATTGGGGCAATTCTACTGCTGGCCATGTTTGGTTGGGCACTGATCGTCGTCTCCTCGTTTATCGGCGCGTACTTGATTCAAAGCGCAATCGTGTTGCCGCCGACCGGTTCGACACTCGTATTCATCGGCCTCGCAATCCTGGGCATATTCGTGCAGGCAGTATCGTTCCGCAGACGTGCGATATAAAACGCACTGATCATACTGACAAATGGACGCGCAATTTTACAAAGGCTTATGAACTCACCAAGATCCGGACTGCGCGTTGCCAGCCTTCTTTTCGGCATTTTTGCAATTGGGCATCTCCTGCGGTTGATCAACCAAGCCCGAGTCACCGTCGGAACGGTGACGATCCCAATGGCCGTGAACTGGATCGCGTTAGTCGTCGCCGCTATTCTCTGCGTGTGGCTGTGGCGATTGGCTTCGCCACGTTGGAATCGTTAAGCCGTTGAATCAGAAATCCGACGTAACGTTGTACGATTTAACGAATCACGTCGGCCATTCATTGCTTCATCATTTCGCAAGCCACTCTCGCCGAACATCGACGTAGGTTCCATCGAGTTCCGCGACTGACGCACAGCCAAGCAGCTTGAGTGTGCGCACGAAATCCGCGCGCAAAATGTCGATTGCGCGCGAAACACCCGCGCCGCCCGCCGCTCCGAGTCCGTAGGCATACGCGCGTCCGGCCATTACGGCGCGGGCTCCCAAACAGACGGCTTTAACAATATCGCTGCCGCGGCGGATGCCACCATCCAGGAGAACCTCGACGCGATCGCCTACCGCCGTTACAACTTCAGGCAAAACGCGCAGAGTCGGCGCGACGCCATCGAGTTGCCGGCCACCATGATTGGACACGACTAACGCGTCTGCTCCCAAGTCCGCTGCGCGTCTTGCGTCCTCTGGCGTGTGGATACCTTTAATCACGATTTGCCCGTTCCACGCCTGGCGAATCCATTTGAGATCGTCCCAGGTCACAACGGATTGCTCTAGAGCAGCAGTGACATCGGCAAACAGCATTGGCCCTTTTCCCGGGATGACGACATTCTCAAATTTCATCAACCCGCCGTCCGCGAGAACAGCCGCCAGCCAGCGTGGCCTAACGAGAAGCTGATTCACAAACGGGAGCATTTGTCCGAGCTTTCCACTAAGAAGTTCTTTAGCGCCATTGCGAAGGTCGCGCTCTCTCAAACCTGCGACTGGCGTGTCAATGGTAACCACCAAGGCCGAAAACCCGGCTTTGCGCGCTCGGTCGATACCGCCCAAAGCACAGTCGCGACCGCCGACGAGATAAAGTTGGTACCATACCGGCCCTCCCGCTGCGGCTGCGACGTCTTCGAGCCGGCACCCCGAAAGTGTTGAAAGCGTACAAATGATTCCTGCTTCGCCGGCAGCGCGCGCGGCTGCTTCTTCGCCGCGCGGAAACATGAGTCGACAGCTCCCGACCGGCGCGAGGATCAGCGGCATGCTAACCGAACTGCCGAGCACGGTCGTGCGCAAATCGCAAACCGGCGTCGCGACCGCACAGCGCGGCCGTAATGTCACCGCTTCGAACGCCCGGCAGTTTGCGCGTAACGTCGACTCGTGTTCAGCGCCGCCGTCGATGTAGTCGAACACAACACGGGGAAGCCGACGCTTCGCCCTGCGTCGCAGGTCTTCGATGTTCAAAACGTGCGGCGGCTCAACCGATCGAGACAAGCGATTCATAGGTTGTCGCGATGGCATAACGAGATTTTTATTAACACCGGGCTTCAGCCCGATGCAATCCGGGAATGGTAACTCAGGCATCTTGTCTGATTCATCGGGCAGGCTTCCTAGCCTGGCGAATGCAGCAATAGCTCGACAAGCAAGATGCATGTCCGACCAGACAGGCTAGAAGCCTGTGTTACTAGTGTCGAAAATGGCGTACGCCCGTGAATATCATCGCCATCTTTCGCTCGTTAGCGGCGGCAATCACTTCTTCGTCACGAACCGAGCCGCCCGGCTGAATAGCGCTGGTTGCGCCAGCTTCGGCCGCGGCGAGCAACCCGTCCGGGCACGGAAAGAAAGCGTCGCTCGCGACCGCGCTGCCTTTGAGCGAAAGCCCGCCTTCGTTCGCTTTCCAAACCGCAATCCGCGAAGCGTCAACGCGCGACATCTGGCCGGCGCCAATTCCAAGTGTCCGGTCCGCCTTGGCGTACACGATGGCGTTTGATTTCACGTGTTTGACGACGCGCCAGCCGAACAACATCGCGTTCAGTTCAGCCTTCGTCGGGCGTCGCGTGGTCACGACGTTCGTCGTCAGCTCGCCATCGACATCTGCGTCTTGAACCAACACACCGCCGCAGACCGAGCGCAGATCGGTCGTTGGTCTCGCTTCCTTCGGCGGCGTCAATAACCGAATCAGGCGCAGATTTTTTTTCTTCTGCAGAACCGCGCGCGCTTCGATCTCAAAATCAGGCGCGATGATCACCTCGCTGAAAATTTCGCTGATCACCTTTGCCAGCGACTCGGTCAGCGGCCGGTTGCAGACGATAATCCCGCCAAAGGGCGCCTGCTTATCCGTCGCAAAAGCTTTCTCCCACGCCTTGCGCAGATCTGGATCGGACCCCACGCCACAGGGGTTCGTGTGCTTCAAGATCGCGACGGTCGGTGCTTCAAATTCGGCAATCAAATTCGTTGCCGCGCTTATATCGAGAATGTTGTTAAACGAAAGCTCCTTGCCCTGAAGTTTCTCGAAGCATTTGTCGAAATCGCCGTAAAGCGCAGCGTCCTGGTGGGGATTTTCACCGTAACGCAACCGCATCGCTAATGGCAGGGAAAGTGAAAAGGATGCGTCGGTTTTCTGCTGTTTGTTCAGGAAATTGGCAATCACCCGATCATATTCCGCGGTCCTATTGAAAGCTTTGATAGCGAGGCGCTCCCGAAGTTTCAGCGTCGTTTCGCCGTCGTGTTTGCCCATGTTTTCGAGCACTGCGTCGTAGTCTGAGGGATCAATGATGACCGTGACCGATTCATAATTCTTCGCAGCGCTTCGAATCATCGACGGGCCGCCGATGTCGATGTTCTCAATTGCTTCCGCGAGAGTTACGCCATGCTTCGCGACCGTGGTTTCGAAAGGATAAAGATTGACGGCGACGAGGTCGATCGGATCAAAGCCGCATTCACGCGCTTCTGCTTCGTGTTTGGAGTTTCCGCGCTTGTAGAGAAGCCCGCCATGCACGCGGGGATGCAAAGTTTTTACACGGCCATCGAGCACTTCAGGGAATGCGGTGAAGCTCGATATCTCGCGCACGGGAATTTTTTCTTTTTTCAGTAGGACCGCTGTTCCGCCTGTGGAAATGATGTCTACGCCCTGGCCTTCCAGCGCGCGAGCAAACGCAGCGACGCCGGTTTTGTCAGAAACGGAAATGAGCGCGCGGCGGATTTTCATTGGTTCTGCTTGTGGAGTCGGCCCGCCCTCAGGCCGCTTGTCAGAAGAATCACAATCCGGCGCGATGGCGCGCCGGCTCCATCAGCGATCCAGAAGGACATTCTTCGCCACCGGATACAGCACCGGGCAGCAGCCGATGGTTTCGCAAAATGCTTTGCTGAAATGACTCAGGCTCAAATAGCCCACTTCTGTCGCGGCTTCAGTGACGTTATAACGGCCGGTACGCAATAACTCGGCCGCGCGTTCCATGCGCACATTTCGCAAGTATTGCGGGATTGTGTGACCAACTTCGCGCGAAAAAATTCTACTCAAGTAAAACGGGCTGCAGCCCACCTCTTGCCCCAACATTTCCAGCGTCGGCGGGTTCACCAGATCGCGCGTGAGAATCTCCTTCACCCGGTCCACTCGCTCGCGCGCCAAACGCTTCTGACGCATGCAGAAAAATTCGGGATCCTTCGCCGCAAAGAAAAACTGCGCCATGAGCTCCAAGGCCTTGCCTTGGTACCAAAGAACCTGCGCCGCTTTGGTGACCGGGGGCTCCGTCAGTCCCGCCACTACGCTGCGTTGCTGCATGGTCATTGGACGCGCGGGCGCGACCACGTTCTCCTCTTTGTTTCCGAAAAGGATGCGGCGAATCTCCGGTTCAAGATCGGCTTCGTTCTGCGCCAGCTCGTTACGCAAATGCCCACGCGAAAATTCGAGCGTGACGAATTGGTGATGATCGTGTGCGCGCCGTGACGCCGGCAACGGCGCATCGGCGACAGCATAATAGCCGCAATTGCCCGGCAGATAATTGCTACGTGTGCCGCGAGTTCCGCCAACAGCTCCATGTCCGTTGAGGTTCAGGCAAAACTCCAGGCTATTCGGATGAAACGTGCGTCCCCAGTTAAACGAACGCTCAATGCGAAAGTCGTGCCACTCGATCGCGATACCGATCTTGTCGACATCTCCGTACAACGGACGCCATCCGTCTTTCAGTTCGCGCCATGCAGCTTGTTCCGCTGCGCAACCAGGATTCATTTCGCTTAATTACGAATGTTGCCGAGGCAAATGCAAGGCTGGCTTCTTCTCCTCCAGTGCTGCGCGGTCCCACTTCCCCAGCTTCGACGCAGCGTCGTAGGCGCTTTGTGCAAAGTCGAGGAGGACTTGATCCGGCGTTTCAGCAGTGCGCACCGCGTCGTAAGGCAGGATGAATTCGCGCAGTTTGGTCTCGTAGAAAGCCGCATCCGGCGGAATTTTCGCCCCTGCGAATCCAAGCGGTTCCGGATACGCATAGGAATAGAACACTGGCGTCGGCGCGGCGGCGTTGCCGGGCCAAAAACCGAGACTGCTTACTTCCTGACAGTAGGCCTCGCGCGTGACCGCGTCCGGTAAATGTGGAACTCCCCCAGGGTGCGGCGGCGCTGGCCGCCCGGAGAAACGCGTCACTGCCAGATCAAAACTGCCCCAGAAAAAATGCACCGGACTGCATTTGCCGCAGAAACGCGAGCGAAAGTCCTTAAACACGCGATCGCTTTGCAGCAGGACGCGCCAAAACCGATTTGCATATTCTGGATCGTAGGATCGATGCTTGTCGTCCTCATCGAATGGAATCGCGGGTTCCACCTCGTTGGGCGTCGTGTTAATTGTCGTGTCGATCTTAAGCTCGCTGAGGGCGCCCATGACCTCGCGATAAAATGCCGCGACCGATCTCGGGCGCAGCTCAATACCTTGCATCGTTCCGTCGCTTTTTAGGATGCGCAATTTGTGATCAATGAAATCGAAACGAATTTCGAAAATTCCAGCGGGGTGCGGAATTGGAGAAGTTGTGAGGCCGCGCGCCGTTAAATAAAGCGTGACGTGCCAGGAGTGATTGATCCATGGAGTCCAGGTCAAACGAATTTTCCCGACGATCTGCGTCCACATGTGCAGCGCAACCGCGGTATCTTGCCACTCTGCAAACGGCAGAGCCGGCCATGCGTTAGACACGTCCTTCACTTTGTTTTGCTACTCCCGGTTAATGAAATCCGAAAACGATCGCCTCACCCTGTCGAACATTCCGCGGGCTTCTTCCTGTGCTCTGTTGAAACCGTGCTTGATCGATCGTTTCGCGTTCCTGATGACGCCGGTCACGTTTCCCTGATCGTAGTCGCCTTCGACGTCCTCCATCGTGGCGCCGGCAAACATCCCCTCCGTTCGCCTCACCGTGCCTCGCGTCGCGCCGATGTAAATCGTGCCGACGGGACGCGACGACCCGTTTCGAAGAGTCACAATCCACATCGGTTCGCCGCCCTCGTCTGTGCGCAATGTGTAATCCGCCGTTGCAAAACCAGTGTGCGACGCCTCGGCCGTGTGACTCGCCACCGCGTACGCGCCGTTGGAATCCAGGTTTAAGCGGGAGACATCGATCGTCGCTCCTTCAGTGGAACCTGCTACGTCGCGGTCTACCTCATTACGGGAATCGATCTTTCCAGCAGCAATTTCCAGTTCGCGCACACCGCGACCCTGAGGATCCTCCACAACAATTTTCCACTTCCCCGGCTGCGGATCGCCTCTGGTGCCATGGATCGACACAATTTGCTGTAGCGTGTCGCGACCGAATTCGTCGCCGAGCACACGCAACGCTTCGTACGCAGTAGCGTTTTCCTCGGCAAAGACCGGCGTTGCCAAAAGCAAAAGCCCAACCCACACTCGCCACATCCAGCAAAATTGAACAGCGCTTTGACTGACTGTCCATCGGCTTTTTGCATTGCGCCGACATCTGAGCGCGTTTCAAAATACGCCCGGCCTTGAATCAGTCGCTGAAATCTGCTCACGTCTTTGCGGGCTGTGATGAAAAGAAGCAAGGTCGAATTTAGCAGTCACACTGCGAACCTCGCGTTACTGAGGAAATGCGTCCGCGATTTTCTCAAGGGCTATCCATTCTCAGAAAAGGAGCGAATGTTGATGGTCCTCGGCGTGGATGAAGCGTGCACGAACGTCATCCGTTACGCCTATCGTTTGCGCGACGATCAACTCATCTCGTTGCGAATGGAAGGAATGCGCAAATGCGTGCGCCTGCGCGTGCGGGATTATGGCGAGAAAGTTTTCCCGCACGAAATGAAAGGCCGGTCGCACGACATGATCAAACCGGGCGGCCTCGGTCTTCATTTGATTCGCTACGCGTTCGATCAGGTCGATTACATCCACAAACCTCGTGGCACCGAGTTGGTGCTCATCAAGAATTTGGAGTGATGGAGCAATGGAGTGTTGGAGTGTTGATATCTTGCGGCCATTACTCCATTACTCCACTACTCCAACAGTCCAATACAAATGAAACCGCCGGAGCTCGATCCTGCTTTTGAAATTTCGCTGCGACCACCCGCGTTCAGCGAGTTCACCGGCCAGGTAAAGGTGCGCGAACGGCTGGAGCTGATGGTGGAAGCGGCTAAAAAGCGCGGCGACGTGCTCGAGCATATTCTCTTGAGCGGCCCGTCGGGTCTCGGCAAGACGACGCTCGCCTACATCATCGCCAACGCGATGGGCGTGAATATCAAGAACACCAGCGGCCCGGTGATTGAAAAGGCTGGCGAACTCGCAGGGCTTCTCACCAGCCTGGAAAAAGGCGATGTGCTTTTCATCGACGAGATTCATCGGTTGCAGCCGGCCATCGAAGAATACCTCTATCCGGCGATGGAAGATTACCGGCTCGACATCATCATTGACCAGGGACCGCAGGCGCGCAGTCTGCGTCTCAATTTGCCAAAGTTCACGTTGGTCGGCGCCACGACGCGCGCGGGCATGGTAAGCGCGCCACTCCGTTCGCGTTTCGGAATGACGGCCCGGCTCGATTACTATAACGCCGAAGAAATGCAGAAGATCATCGTGCGCAGCGCCCAACTGTTAGGCGTAGAGGTAGACGCGCCGGGCGCGGCGGAGATCGCGGCGCGGTCACGCGGGACCCCGCGCACGGCGAACAATCTGTTGCGTTGGGTTCGTGATTACGTGCAGGTCAAAGCGAAAGGTAAAATCACTGCGGAACTTGCAGATCGCGCGCTCGTGATGCTCGAGATCGATCGCGACGGATTTGATCAATGGGACAAACGCATCATCGAAACCTTGATCCATAAATTCAACGGTGGGCCTGTTGGCCTGACTTCGCTGGCCGTCGCTGTGGGCGAAGAAGCCGGCACAATCGAGGAAGTCAACGAGCCCTATTTGATCATGGAAGGCTATATCAAACGCACGCCGCAAGGCCGCGTCGCCACCGCGAATGCCTATCGCAAGCTCGGACTAAAAATGCGGGGAGGCATGCAGGCCGAGCTTCTGTAGCGACGTCCTCTGAGCGCCGAAATATCCGCTAGCCTAAACGTTGTAGAGGCGTTCGCCGCGCCGAACGCCTGTCGGATCGGTGCTCGCCGCGGCGAGCACCGCTACACGACCATCCACATCTGCTGCGTGCGCCGCGATCAAAACACTGTGAGGATGCCGTTATTGTAAGTTCCGACTCGCACCCACGTGTAGTTCCCGTTGCGCAGTCGCACCGCCCAAAAATCGAAATCGCCCGTCTCCCGGTCGCCGGCAGCATCGAGCGCTGTCGACCCGGTCACGCCTTGATAATGCTCTGCTTCCTCGATGAATTCCGCTTTGAATCTGTCGAAATTTTTGAGCGGCTTTGGATGCTGTAATGCCAGGTTCACCACGAAGAGCGCATCATAGCAGACAACGCAAACGCATCGGGTGTGATGCCGGTGCTCGCTTCGATTTCATCCGAAATCGGCTGCCACCGATTGCGCAGCGCATCGGGCAATCCAAAAATGGGATTTGGGTAACCAACACTTGCCGCAAAACCGGCCGCACTCGAATCGCCTGTCAATGCCGCGGAAAGAGCGACGCCGTCGCTGCCGTACCACGTTGTGTTGGCGAGTGTAGGATTGTCTTGTGCTGAATGAAATACGTCGACGGCCTCGTCGAAAGCAGCCAGATAAACGGCAACCGACGACGGACTGATTCCGCCGGCAATGAAGCCGGTGATCTGGGAGGCAACAGAGTTCGTAGCGGTGGAAAAGTTCGTGGTGGTCGGCTCATAGCGAAACCCCGAAGCCACCCTGCCTCCAAGGGCCTGGAATCTTATCTGAACAGAATCGTGCAGACCGTTGTTGCCGGCGTCGTTGCGCCAAAGCGGAACAATGGCGCGAATGCCATCGTGCTGCAGCAACGCCACAAGCGCTTCAGCCTCGCGGGTGTCGTTAGGGCAAAATCGAAAGATGTTGTCGCCGGGGATCGCGAACGAAGATGCTGTGCTACCCTGGCTGATCACAAGAATATCGTGAGCGTCCGCAAAAGGTTTGATCATGGCTACTTCGGAACTGGTCTGCGGCCCGATGATGATCTTGACGCCGCGCGCATTGAGGTCCCGAATAGCGTCGAGCGCACGCGATGGATCATGCTGCGTATCGCGAATAAGGAAACGGAATCGGACCGGGCGATACTGAGGACCGATGTTTTTGAGATCTCGTGCTGCAATCTGCAATGCGGCGACGGTGTTCCTGCCAAGCGAGAACCCCGATCCAGTTAACGACGCGAGCACGCCAATCTTGACGAGCGATTTCGGAGTTTTGCCAGCTTCAACTTTTGCTGGGGGAACAAGGAGGACGAGAAGCAGCGCACAAACAATGACACGAAGGATGACCCGAATTTTCATAGGCGACCCCATCATCTCCGGAGCCGCGTGACACAGTCAAGAAGGATCGCGGTGGGATGCAGCGACGCGCTGCAACGAAATGCGAAGCATGAGGCCAGGCTTTCAAACATCTTTGATTATTGTGCCAGAACCACCTGACGTAATCAGCCCAGAGATTCTTCGCTTCGCTCAGAATGACAATCGTGCTTTGATTTGATCGTCCCTTTCAACGCTTCATCTGTTTTACCAATGCAACTGACCGCGGATTTCTTCCAGCAGGCTGCCAAAGTTTTTACTGTCTCCGAGCTAACGCGAAGCATCCGCGGCACGCTCCACTTGTCATTCCGAGCGAAGTCGAGGAATCTCTGAATGTTTCTGAAATAGTACGAGATGTCTCGACTCCGCTCGACATGACAGTAGCCGCCGACCTCTTCCAACAGACATCCAAAGTCTTCACAGTCTCTGAGCTGACGCGAAGCATCCGCGGCACGCTTGAGACAAAGTTCGCCGCCGTTTGGGTGCAAGGAGAAATGTCAAACTACAAATTGCACCCGAGCGGTCATCAGTATTTCACGCTCAAAGATCAACGAGCACAGATCTCATGCGTGATCTGGCGAGACACGATGCAACCGCCGCGACAACCGCTGGCCGATGGCGCACAGGTGCAGGTCTTCGGCACAGTCACGGTTTTCGAAGCGCGCGGGCAATACCAACTCAATGTTCAGATTCTTCAGCCGCGCGGAGTCGGCCTGCTCCAAGCGAAGTTTGAAGCGCTAAAACGCCAACTTGAGGCAGAAGGATTATTTGCTCCGGAACGGAAGCGGCCGTTGCCGAAGTTTCCGCGCCGGCTCGGGATTGTGACGTCACCAAGCGGCGCAGCTGTCCGCGACATTTTGAACGTGCTCCGCCGTCGCGCACCGTGGTTGCAGATTCTGATCAACCCGGTGCGCGTGCAAGGAACCGGCGCAGCACAGGAAATTGCAGTGGCCATTCGCGAGCTTGCCACGCCTAACGAGGTATTTGCGCCTGTCGATCTCATCGTGGTAACGCGCGGTGGCGGCAGCATTGAAGATTTGTGGGAGTTCAATGAAGAGATCGTCGCGCGCGCGGTATTCCATTCCGCTGTGCCAATCGTCTCGGCGGTCGGTCACGAAATCGATTTTACCATTTGCGACTTTGTGGCAGATCTGCGGGCGCCTACCCCAAGCGCTGGCGCCGAATTGATTGTCCCCGACGTCGTCGATTTGCAGCACCAGATGGATCGTTGCGCGCGCACGCTGGGGAGCCAGTTGCTTAACCGCGTACGCGACGTGCAACAACGGCTCGATCACGCGCGGGACACGTTGCAGCGTTGTCTCGCGCATAAGATTGAGGGCTTCAGGCGCGGTCTGGACCACATCATGGCCGCATTGCAACCCCGAAAACTTTCGGGAGAACTGATGATGCGCCGCAACCATTTTGCCGACCTTCATCGGCGACTGGTGGCCTGCCCCGGCCGCTGGATTGAAAACGCAAGGCACCGTTTCAGCCGCATCGAAGGCATACTGCGCGTGCTAGGACCCGACGCAACGCTGCGCCGCGGCTACAGCATCACCATGAACGATCGCGGCCAAATCATACGGACAACTGCACTAGTTAGGCCAAAGATGAAAGTTCGCACTCGAGTCAGTGACGGCGAATTCGGCTCAGAGGTGCTGTAGTACACCTTGTCGCTGCGCTTTAGTCGTGTGCTTACACTTACCAGTTTGCGTCAATGCTGGACGCCTTCCTAAGGTTTTATCACCACCAATGTGCCGAGATGGGCGGCGTTATAAAACTGGCGCGCTTTCCAATAAGGCATCCTAATGCATCCGTGCGATGCAGGCACCCCCGGCAGGTAACCTTGGTGCAATCCGTAGCCCGGCGAGAACTCGATGAAGTAAGGCATCGGGGCGCCCACGAAATGCGAATGCGGCGGTTTGCTGTCACGCCTGCTATCGACGGTCGCCTTCACGACATGGCCTGAGTCATCAACGTAGTCACCATAAACACTCGAACGATGATCTTCGTCCTTACGGATGACTTGAAAGCGGCCAACCGGAGTGCGGTATCCTTCGCGTCCACTCGATATACGCGACGACGCGGTTCTTTGCCCTGCGCGGTAGAGATAGGCTTCCTGTGCCCGTAAGCTCACGACGATCGACGGACGGCCGGAATGACCCTCCGGTATGTTGGACGTAACCATGTCGGTCACAGTGCTGCAGCCACTCACAATCATGAGAGCTGTGGAGAGCGCAGAAAATTGTGAAAGTCGATTCATGCACTCGGTGTCGGACGATTATCGAGTAATCGCGCCTACTTCGTTTTGTCTCAACCGCTCACTGACCTTCACGTCTTTTTTGCGACTGTTGATAACAAACGTATTATTTTCTCCCAAAGTGGCCCACGGCCCATGCGGTACGTCGGTAAAGTCCACGAACCGCCAGTCGGTTACATCTGTTTGTTTCAGCCCGAGGTAGTCTCGCACGGCAGGGGAGACATCGAGGCCCGCGCCGTTATTCAGATTGGGTTTCGGACGTTCATTGCCAAACACGTATTGCCAATGGTCGGTTCGGAAGGGTCCTGCGTCTTCCCACTGCGCATAAGCAGTGCGATTGCCTTTACGGATCGCGATCCATCGACCCTTGCAAGTGGAAACAGCCGGACCTTGGTACGCTTCTTGGAACCACGGAACAACACGAGGCGCTTCTGGCCGGTGACCAGTATGTGCTTTGTCGTTGTAGGGGAGCGCGCAGTAAAATGGGTTCTGCTGCGGTATGAATTTCATCGGGACATAATTACTCCGATGGACAGGATTTGGATCGTCAAAACCACCGTAGCTTTTTGTCCATTGTTTGTCCCAGGCACTTGTGCGATTCGGGACGAGATTATTTCCACCTGGCTGTTCGCCAACCCAAAAGACGGTTGTCACGATATTTGTTTTCCACTGAAACGGCCGCGCAGGCCGAGAGGCCAACCATTTTCTGATGCGGGGCTTATCCTTTTCACTGACCGCTTCGATTTGAGCGAAGGCCGGATCAAGCGCGATGAAGACAGCGAAACACAAAAGACCACGTGAGCAGCGTTTCCCCATCAATTTCTTTCGGTTCCCATTCAAACGCTGCAATGAAGCCCCGAAGGCCTGCTTCGCGTTTCGCGGTCTAGATTATCACTTTAGACAAGATTACAAACCGATATTTTTCCAGGATTCAACGAGCACTGAATGAACTTCAAAATTTGCTGCTGCCTTAAGGCGTGAATTTGTAAACGCAACCGTCGTCGTCTTCGCCGCCGTGAACCGTAGCACCGTAGAAGTTCTCGAATCGATCGACGACCATGCCATTGTAGGAAAAGCCACCATCTGGCGGGCCCTCGAACGGATGAACAACACTCTCAGTCCACTGCCCGCCGCCAATAGGAGTTAGCTTGAAGATTGCGCCACTGCCTAAACCGCCTTCACTCGTGGTACCATAAAGATTGCCGACTGCGTCACGAACGAGATTGCTGATCGGACTGTTGCCGTCGCTTCCGGTTTGGAAACTGTAAATCACTCTCCCGTCCCATTCCCCAACTGCCCGAGGAGACAGCTCGTAAACAGAGCCGATGCCGTTTTCGCCGCCGTAGTAAGTGGTTCCGTAAATTTTACCGGAACCAGCGCGAAGTAAGGCGCCGTAAGGAAAACTCCCGTCGGGTTGGCCGTGAAAAGAATATAGCGCCCTGAAATCCCATTCTCCAACTGCTGTCGGTGTAAGCTCGAAAACAACTCCGCTTCCATACAAACCGCCAACAGTAGCTGCACCGTAGAGCCGGCCTTGCTGCAGAAGCATCCTTCCAGCTGACCCTGTTGCGCCGTCATCGCCGCCAGTAAACGTGTGAATGACCTGAAACTCCCAGGTCCCGGCATGCGGATGAATTTTGTAAATCGTGCCTACGCCGTTTGCGCCACCGGTCGGCGTCATGCCATAGACGTTTCCGTTCCGATCTACCGTGACTCGTGCGCCCGGGCCAGAGCCATCGTCGCCGCCGGTGAACGCATGAATGACGGTCTGGTTCCACGTCCCGCGGGATTTGATCAGCTTATAAACTACTCCGCAGCCGCCTTCACAGCCACCTGAACCGCCCGTGACTGCCGTGCCGTACAAGTTGCCGCGCCGATCGATCGTGACGCCTTTGTACGGCTCGCCTCCATCCGCGCCTCCGGTGAAACTGTAAAGCACGGTGTGCTCCCATCCGTTAGGTGTGGGACTGAGTCGAAAAACTGTGCCGCCTCCAAACTCTCCTCCAAGCACTGTCGTGCCGTAGATGTTCCCAGCGATGTCCGTCTCCAAATCGGTGTCGGCGTATTCGCCTTCCCCTTCTTCGAAGCTGAAGATCACGTCAGTGGTCGTTGCAGTAGCCGTGACTAATGACAATGCGATTACGAAAACTGGAGCTGCGTTTTTGATGCGAATCAGTGCATTCATTGCTTCTCTTCCTTTCCCCGTTTGAGTTGATTTCTGAAATTGCCGGGTCCGGAAGAGGCGAAGAACCAGCGGGGAAAATCCTCCGCCTGATTCAGGTCCGCTTAGCGCCGCCGAGTATGCCAAAGTTTTTTGGCGTTTGTCAAAACAATTCGTCGAATGCTAATTCGCGACGATTTCTAGCTCTTAGAATGTTAACTCGGTTTTTTGCCGGTAAAACGTCGGTTACGTCATTCTCAACGCTCGTGCGTCGGTAAGGTGTGCCATTCAGCGGCGTTCCTATCGTTAGAGCATTTATACCGTAACGTTGGCAACACAATAAAGAACGGGCTTGACGGCACAGCGGAAATTCTGCGCAATGTCTGCTCCGTTCGGATGGATTTCCGGGCACGGCATTTTGATGATGATTGCGCAGCTAGAGGTAGATCGAAAGCCTGCAATGCGCGAGCGCGCGTTCCCAACGATTGATCCGTTGGGCCTGGCAACAGGAGTCATGCCCAAACTTGATCAAGAATGAACAACGGAGATGAACTGTGAAAACACCAGTTCGTTTCCACGGTGCTGTCGTGGGACAGTACTTCACGCTTTACGATGGTGTTTCCAAGGAACAATACCAAAGGGTCGTTGCCGCGGCGCCGTTTGACAAATGCAACCTGCTGATCCTGGCGTTCGTTCGTACTTTCACGTTCCATCGTCCCCCAAAAAAAGGTGGACCGATTTATGTTGCTCAGTTCGCAAACGGACGTGACCCTTTCAGCTTTCCGCTAGATCCAAACGACACGGACGGAGATCGGGTGAAACTGGTTGTCGAGACGGCACGCAAGAAAAATCCATCAATCAACATCCTGATCTCGCTGGGATGGGGAGCAAATGACGCAGGAAAGGCAGCGTTGGCGCCCGTGGCATTCGCAGACAGCGTGCGCGCCCTTATTCAAGCTTATGATCTCAATGGCTTCGACATCGACTTCGAGTCCACAGCGGTTGAGGAAGAGGATATGCTGACTCTGGCACAAGAAATCCGACGAAGCCTAAACAAGATTCCGTCAAAGCACCCTATGATCATGACGATTACCCCGGCGAAAGATAGACGAGGCCTCAACAAGAACGTGCTTGAACAGTTCACCTACATCATGCCCCAAACCCACAATCACGCTTGGGACGGCACCAATTTCAAGGACGCAGAGTGGTACGCGCACGGTTCGTACGAGCGCATCGTGTACGGCCTGAATTCGGAAGGATTCCTCGACGATCCTGACAAAGATAGACCTGATGACCCAAAAAAATCTGCCGCCGAAGCAAAAAAGAATCGCGCTGCCGGAATCTTCGCGTGGCGCCTAAATGGCGACTCGATCAAACAGGGTTTTCCAACGTTCGCCGATGCTGTTGAAATGTGGAACTTGATGAATCACTAATTGCTGGACCCCTAACGGCATTCGCCTCGTCAAAGGAGATATCCGTTGCCTCCTCATAAGGGCCACGTAAACCTAGTTGTGCTCGTCTTCGGGTGCACGCCGGCCCTATAAACGGCGTTCTATGAAAACAAATCTTCTCTACAGCTTGAAAAGCAATGCGCGTGCAGGCGAAAAGCGCATCGAGCCGAAATCAGAACTGACAATACTGCTTTTGCTTTTTGTCGCTTTAGCCGGTGCCGGTTGCGAAACTCTGGAATCGGGTTCACCTGGAGCGTTCGGCACTCCATCCTCGCCCGGGCCAGCGGCGGCTACTGGCTCGTCCACACACGCTGGGGGATCTGGCTTCGCCGCCAGTCTCAGTGGACAGTGGTATCATGATGGCAGGCCGACAAGTATAAGGGTGGATCCTGATGGTCGAAATCTGACGATAATCGATGAGAATGGGCGCCGAACCAGCGGTGTTGCAAATTCTCCCTACGAATTAGACTTCAGGGGACTCAAAGGCTCTGTCAGTGATGGAGGACGGCGCATTTCCTGGAACAATGGCACAACGTGGACTCGGGAACCACACAAAGGCGGATCTGATGTTGGCCCGAGTTCTGGGCAGGGCATTAGCGGACGCTGGTTTCATGACGGCAAACCGACGAGCGTGAGCGTGTCTCCCGGTGGTACTGTCACGATAACCGACGAGCAAGGCAAAACCACCATCGGCCACATGTCGGTTAACGGGGACATTGTCATGTCTTCATTGATAAGCGGCAGTGTCAGTCCTGACGGACGACGCATCTCCTGGAACAATGGCACGACGTGGTCACGCTAATCTGTAACACAATAGGTAAACACGGAAACTCGTCGGGCAGTTAAAACAAGGATGCCGAGGGCAAAACGGACCGGCTTTAAAGCAGGTCATGTTTTACATTTGCAGAAAAACAGTGCCGGGTTCTGCCGTGGCTCAACTGCCGGCAGTAAGTTGCGCTAGCGGTCCCCGCTGTAATAGGTGCTGGTTTGGAATTCCGCTGACGAACCTCGAATCCGTACTTTCAGTGGGATTCGGGCAGGGTGCTGGAGTGAAACTGAGATCGGCACTTGAACGTCTGTTTGCCCAGGGACAAACTTGGCCTCTCCAGCCCACGTATACATCGATTCCGACCACTCGCGGTTTAGCGCCTCAACTTTAACTTCTCCTTCTGTAGTAGCTGCGCCGTTAAAGCGAACATTCACGGTTCCCCGTTTCCGAGACGACAAACTAGGGTTGAGGGGAGTCGCGTTGGCAGAGACGATCCGCAGTCCACCGGGAATCGGTGCACCGGGCTGCAGATTGGGAACGACCGCTGGCGGATTGCTTTCAGCTGGTAGCATTCCTTCACAACCGCTTAGGAGCAGCAACGATATCGTCAATAATAGTAAGGAGACAGCAACTTTTGAGGGATTCATAGCCTACGAGTTTTTAAAAATCCGCCTACTGGTCAAGCGCAATCGCCGATTCGAGTCATGAAACGCGGTCAACTTTTCATTCGCTCGCACAACGAAGCGCTTTCCGTCCGCGTGCGCGACAACAACGAAGAAGTCTCTACCTGATGCGTCCATACTTACGATAAAGCCCAAACTCTAACCGTCCTTGTTGAGATTGCAGCTCTAGAGATTCTTGACCACTTACCGCGTAGGCGTGCTCACTCCCAGCTGTGCACTCACTTTCGGGGAGTTAAGTATATTAATGACGGCTTTAAGCATTGCTGCCCTCGGCGAAGGTCTAACAAGCAATCCGCAAAGTTGAAAAAGGTATGTCTCTTCTAAACGGGATGGGTGTTCGCGGAGGTTGACCCCGAAGCGATAAAAAGGCGAATTTTATGGCTCTCTGGGCAACGTCGTATCCGGTCATCGGTCATCAAAAAACCACGTTGATCCGTTGCGCCTCACATTCGTTGACCGCACTGACGCAGGCATTCCCGCACGTGCCCAGGTTCAAGGTTTTTGCGCGCTGATTCAAGACCATCACCTTTTCATGTAGTTGAGCGCAACAGCCGCGTCAAAACTATCTTAATATGGAGTTAAGGTCACTCAAGGTGCTATCAAGCTCCAGCCCATAAAAGGATTCGGTCCGAAAGCGCCGCCGATGTAAGTGGCGTTGCTGAGATACCAAATGGCTGTTTGGTTGTACGCCGGTCGTGGCGGCCCAAAGGCCACTCCTGTGACAGTTGGCGGACCGGCTTCCGCAACAATGGGAGATTGATTACGAGGGTGCGCTTCTCATCTTCGACGTAGCCGCAGTTACTGCTTTAATTCTGGCAGTTCTACCGATTCTTGACGGGCCATTCGCGCCCCGGCCTGACTCACTTCTCGCTGCGCGCTCACTTTCTGGATTTGCAGGGCCTGCTCCTTGAGCTGCGCCATGAGAGCTCTTATTTGTTCTTGCTGCTGCGCCACCGTTACTTGCAACTTTTCAACTTTGCGGTTGAGCCTGGCTTGGGGCTCTGTGCCTTCGGGAACAACCTGGCGCCGGCCTTGCGGAGCGTCGGAGGAGTCGTTCGCATCGACGGCGGTGGTGAACGTGCCTAATCTTCCATCGGAATCGACCAGCACGTAACGCCAGGTCTGCGCGCTAACCGGCTTACCGTAGATGTTGTCGATGAAGCACCTGTTACTTACCTGGCCAAAAACACTGTGCACACCAGACAGTTGACCGATTATAATATCGTTACTGACTGTGGTGGTCTCGGCGCCGGCTTCGAGGCCGATGGCGATATTGTTGTTACCTGTGCTGCGCCTGAGTGCTCCCCGGCCAACGGCTTGGTTGTTGGAACCCGATACGTTATCCCGGAGTGCGGCGGTACCGAGCGCGGTGTTGTTGGCGCCGTTCGCGTTGTTCAACAGCGCAAATAAGCCAAAGGCCGCGTTGTCGTTGCCGGCCCTGTTGCTACCGAGCGCATTCATACCCACCGCCGTGTTTTCGGACCCGGTGGTATTGTTAAAGAGCGCAAACGTTCCAACGGCCGCGTTACTGCCGCCGATCGTGTTTTTATTAAGCGCGGCATGACCGATAGCGGTGTTGTCGTTGCCGGTGGTGTTATTCCCCAGGGCTCCAGCGAAGCCAAAGGCTATGTTGAACCCCCCGCCAACGGCCGTGTTCTGGTTGCCGGTCGTGTTGTCGAACAGCGCGTTGGCGCCAATAGCCGTATTGTTTGCGCCGTCTGTGTTGCTGACCAACGCGAGGCCACCAATAGCCGTATTGCTTCTGCCGTCTGTGTTGCTTGAAAGCGCGTTGGCGCCAATAGCCGTATTGTTTGCGCCGCCCGTGTTGCTGACCAACGCTTCAAAACCAATAGCCGTATTATCGTCCTCCTCTGTGTTCGAGAAGAGCGCGGCCACACCGACCGCCGTGTTCTCTTTGCCGGTGGTGTTTTTAAAGAGCGCTCGCCAACCAACAGCCGCGTTCTTTTCGCCCTCTGTGTTGGATAGCAGCGCTTGAAAACCAAGGGCCGTGTTCTGGTCGGCGGTGTCGTCCCTGAGCGCCCCAGCCCCAACGGCGGTATTCTGTTTGCCATCGGTAAGGCTAAATAGCGCTCGAGAACCAACAGCTGTGTTATTGGTGCCGTCAGTGAGGCTGAAAAGGGCTCCCGCTCCTCCCTCAGCGGTATTAGCGCCAGGATAGAGTCCATCCGGTGGCGGATTCACCGCTTGTGCTCGTGGCACAAGCGCGAAGCAGGCGAACGCGAAGAGCGCGAACGCAGGGTAAATAATATTCGTTAGTGTTTTCATGGTATTTATTTCCTTTATTGTTCTTTGCCGATAATTGGCCGGTCGAACTTATTGCAGACTGTACACTTCCACGAGGGCAACTCCGGTCAGGTTGTTTACACCACGGACGATCGCTGTGTAGTTACCCATTGGCAGATCCGCGATGATTGCTGAGTCAAGGGGATTGCCCGGAGCGTAGCCGCTGGCTTGAATCTCGTGGACTTGATTACTGGTGATAATCCCACCGATGATCGTGGTCATCCAGTTGTTATTAGAAGCAATCAAAGCTCCCGTGCCGTCGTACAGTTCCATGGTCGGATTAGCCAGTGCATCGGGAATGCCATACTGTGTGAGGTCAGGGCCTATGGCGCGAATAATTACCCTCTTTGATTTGGCCCCTTGAACCATGAAGCCGCCAATCATCACGTTGTCACCGGTCTGAACAAAGCCGCGTGCACTAATGTTGCCTAGTATTGAATTAGTCTCGGGGCTGAGATTGTACACTTCCACAAGGGCAACTCCGGTCAGGTTGTTTACACCACGGACGATTGCAGTGTAGTTGCCCGCTGGCAGATCCGCGATGATTGCCGAGTCAAGGGGATTGCCCGGAGCGTAGCCGCTGGCTTGAATCTCGTGGACTTGATTACTGGTGATAATCCCACCGATGATCGTGGTCATCCAGTTGTTATTAGAAGCAATCAAAGCTCCCGTGCCGT